>Ga0181344_1000716_pt1 | contig 12866 bp, 16 predicted proteins | sample Su13VDMLBDD_FD_130098 | JGI IMG/M metagenome (GOLD analysis project Ga0181344, IMG submission 130098) | Freshwater viral communities from Lake Michigan, USA - Su13.VD.MLB.D.D | ecosystem: Environmental > Aquatic > Freshwater > Lake | place: USA: Michigan | collected 2013-07-15
AACAACGACACCATCTTGGAAGGCGCAGAGCTGGGCAGCCGTGAGCCAGTTTGGCTTAATATTGGTGCTTGGTGCGATGAGTATCTCATTGGCCCTGAGCTGCTCGCTACTCTTCGTTTTCGTCTCGCTACAAGAAACGCTAAAATTATTGTTACGTTCACTCCCATTGATGGCTACACGGAGGTTGTGCGAGACTATCTGGAGAAAGCGCGAACAGTTGAGTCTAAGGTTGCAGAACTTCTGAACGATAGGATGGTGCCGTTTGTACAACACTCGGCAAATAGAAATAGCGGCATCATCTATTTCCATTCTAAGGACAATCCGTTTGGTGGATATGAGCGCATTGCTCAAGACTTGAAGGGAAGAGCCGAAGAGGAAATCCTTACACGCGCCTACGGTATTCCTACCAAGAGTGCGTCCACTAGGTTCCCTATGTTCTCGCGTGAGGTGAATGTCATCCCGCATGACAAGATTCCTGCCGATCTAACACGCTACATGATTCTTGACCCCGCTGGGCGCAAGAACTGGTTCATGTGCTGGATTGGGGTGGATGCTGATGAAACCTACTACGTCTATCGTGAATGGCCCGACGTTAATGTAGGAGATTGGGCTAAGTGGCATGGCGGTAAGTGGATTGGCGGCGAAGGCAGCAAGGGGTTGGGCTACGGCATTAAAGACTACGTTGATTTGATTGTCGGCCTAGAGGAAGACAACAGCGAGGAAATCTTAGACAGGCTCATTGACCCACGCTTAGGCGCAGCCAAGTACCAGTCGCAGAATGGGGCGAGCTCCATCATCGAGGACTTGGCAGATAACGGACTCACGTTCAATCCAGCCCCCGGCTTAGACATCGAGGATGGCATTCAGGCCATTCAAACTAAGATGGCTTACAATCGTAAGGCCAAGATTGATGGCATCAACCATCCACGATTCTACGTCTCGGATAGGTGTGAGAACATCATCACAGCTTTACAGGAATACACAGGCGACGGCGGAAGCGACGAAGCATGGAAAGACCCTGTGGACGTAATACGTTATGCCTGCATTGACGGCATACGTTGGGTGGACAAGACGATACAACAATCAAAACGAAAGGGCGGATACTAATGGCTAAAGTAAAAATCATCGCGCTGGCTGATGAGCTGGGCAAGACAGTCAACGAGTTGCTTAAAATCAAGTCGTCTAAACTAACGGAGGGCTTGCACTACTCTGGTTATGGCAAGAACACCTATCTCACTGAGGAAGGAGTGGAGCTCATCAAGCTGTCGTTTGACGTTCCTCTTGCTGTTCCAGACAAGATTAGGGCGTTAGTTCTTATGGAAGCTCGTAACCCGCGCTGGGTTTACGCCAAGCTGGAAGGGCATCAGGGCAAGGTGCCCGTTGCAATCCCTCGCAAGCTCCGTGGTAAACTGTTGGGCAAACGCATCAATGTTGACGCAATTACAGACGCATCCGGTGGAACTACCTATCGCCATGAAATGCTTGGAGTCTGATATTACATTAGACCCCAAGTGGCAGGACGAACAGGTAGATCGTCTTCTGGGTTTTGAAATTCTGCAACGAATGCTTCACGCTGAGTACCAACCAATTGAAGCGGCTGTCCTAGCCGACAAAGTTGCCATTGATAAAGGCGCAGCCTATCGCATCATTCGCTCTATCGAGCAAAATCTAAATGGAAACTGATAATCAAGAAGCACTTATTTACGTTCAGGATTCGCCAAATGTATTGGCGCTTCGTGATGCGTATGAACGGACAACCACCGACCTCAACTTCTACTTCAATCAATGCGCTGATGCGTATGATAATCGTCGTAACTTGTGGTCTGGGAAGTCTGACGACTTACGCAAGAACGGCAGTGATGCCTTCCCGTGGAAAGGTGCTTCCGATCAGGAGGCCCATGTAATTGACGAGCGTATCAATCGCTATGTGGCGATGTTTATTTCTTCGCTCAATCGTGCCAACATCCGTGCCTACCCCGTAGAATCGGGCGACATTGGCCGGGCTCGCGTCACTAGCGCATTCCTCAAATGGATGGTGGCTAGCTACATTCCTCAGTTTAAGCGTCAGATGGAGCTGGGTGCCAACTACCTCCTTGAGCGCGGCATAATGATTACCTATGTCGGCTGGCAGAAGGAAGACCGCATCTTCAAGCAGAAGCTTACCCTTGAGCAACTCCAGCAGGTTAGCCCTGATTTGGTAAAAGCCATCCTTGAAAAGCAATCTGACAGTCAACTTGTTGAACTCCTCAAGGGTCAGTTCAATGGCATGACCGATCAGAAGGCCAAACGCGCCTTGAATGACCTACGCAAGACGGGAACCGCTGAGTTCCCCATCATTCGCCGTAGTGTTGATTGCCCGCTGGTTCAATGTATTGCTCCAGACGGCGACGTTCTGTTCCCCGCCTACACCACAGACCCACAGAAGGTGCCCTATTGCTTCTGGCGCGTGTTAATGAGTGCTCAACAGCTCAAGAACAAGGTTGCCACCGAAGGTTGGAATGAGAGCTGGGTTGATTATGTCATTGAGAATTGCGGCGAAGAAGGCGACCCAATTAACAACAACAGCAACAACACCAACTTCACCTACAAATCCACGACGTATGACGCGAGTGAGCTCTTTGAAGTGATTTATGGCTACCAGCGTCTTGTTGATGAGGACAACGCTGAAGGCATCTACTGCACAGTTTTCCACAAGGATGTCATCAGCAAGCCTGATGTCGATGACTACGCCAAGCATGAGTTGCTTAACGGCTACGAAGACTACCCGTTTGTCGTAACCAAGATTAGCGAAGACAACAAACGTCTCTACGACCTCCAGAGTTTTGCTGATTTGCTCAAGGGCATTCAGTGGCAGACCAAAGTGGAGCGCGATAGCCGCACAGACCGCAACTCTCTCGCCACACTTCCTTGGATTGAGCATCCAATGGGCTTCCCGCCCAGCGATATTCGTCCCGGTGGTCTTCTGCCCTATCGTCGCCAAGGGGAGATTCGTTATGGCCCAACGCCACAATACAATCCCGGCTCCGTGGAGATGGAAAACACTCTCCTCACGCAAGCCGACAAGCTCATTGGCTTGGACGTTGGCAATCCTCTAGCCACAATCCAACAGCAATACTTCGTTGATAAGTTCTTAACTCACGTTAAGGATGTGCTTCGCTTGTCCTACAAGTGCTATCAGCGTTTTGGCCCAGACCAAGTGTTCTTCCGTGTTACAGGCGTGTCCGACCCACAGAAGTTCAGCAAGGGCGACCCTAACGAAAACTTCGACATCATCATCAACTACGACGTTCTGCACAACGACCCAGACAATGTGGAAACACAGCTCGGACAGTTTGTTCAACTGATGCAGCTTGATCGTAATGGCCGTATTGACGTTGATGCGTTGCTTGAAATTAGCGGCGCTGCCATCAATCCTGTCATTGCTGACGCCATCCTGCGTCCACGCGAGCAAGCCCAAGAGCAAATCGTCAAGATGGTCACAGATGACTTGTCTAAGATTTATGCTGGTATTGAAGTGGGCGCTCGTCCTAACGGTGCTCAAGTCGCCATGCAAGTATTGCAGCAGTATTCACAGCAGCCTGACGTTATGCAGCGTTTACAACAGGACAAAGCCTTCGCGGCTCGCTTCCAGAAGTATGCCCAGCAATATCAGTTCCAAATGCAGCAAGCTCAGAACGCGCAGATTGGTCGTATCGGTACGGCTCCTGCCGAAATGGGTGGTATGCAAACTCAGAGTATGCAACAAGCCCCTACGGGCATTGCTCCCGGTTCACAACAACAGTAATTCATGGACACTAAGAAACTAGAACAGCTCTCACACAACGAAACTTTTGTTGATTTTCTTGAAGAGATTCACGGCACCCGTGAGTCTCTCATTCAACAATTGCACGATGTGAGTGCTGATCGTATTCAGCAGATTAGTGGGCGCATTCTTCAATGCGACGAAATCCTCGTAGCTGGTGGATTCAATCAAATCCAGCTTCGACGGATGGGACGATAGTGGAGCCCCCGATAGGGATTGAACCTACGACAGCCAGTTTACAAAACTGGTGCTCTACCACTGAGCTACAAGGGCGCTAAGACATTTTTGCGTCTGGTCATAAAATAGCAAGGAAAATCTTTGCTATGATGGCCCTACGCAATCGCTGTGGCGTAAAGTCAGCGGAACACAATAATATGTCTAATGTCGCACCGTCCGCCGCTGGGGACGCTAAACCCACAGTGAACAATGAACAGTCTAATATCACGACGAGTCAGTATGCTATTCGTCGTTTGGGTGAGCTTCGCGCCAAACCCTCTGCTCCTGTAACACAGAAGCAAGAGATTGACGAAGAGCCCACACCGAAGGCCGAGCCAGAGGACAAGGAAGATTTTGAAACGCCAGACTCACAGGAAGGTGGCGAACCTCAGAATACGACCGATGCCAAAGGCAAGGAAGTTCTTTCACAACTTGACCTAACGGAACTGTCAGATGATGACATTGCCGAGCTTGCTCAAAAAGGTAAATCGGGTCTGCTTAAGCGCATTGCTGAACTCACAGCCAAACGAAAAATGGCTGAAGAGCGCATGGCGCAAATGGAGTCTTATATCCAGCAGCAAACCAGTAAAACCGCCCTTGAGCCAAAGGTAGAGAACAACCCCTACGAACACATCAAGACCGCTGACGAACTCGGTAAACAATCCGAGCAAGTTAACGAAGTGATTGAGTGGGCTGAGGATGTTCTTGATAAAGCTGAGACTCTTGGATATGAGGACATTGCCGCCACAGTGGATGGCAAGGAACTCACCAAGGCTGAGGTAAAAGATCATTTGCGTCGTGCTCGTAAAGCGCGAGACAAGTATCTTCCCGCCCAGCAAAAAGAGTTGAATGCTAAGGAACAGCGCAAGTCGCTACGTTCCGCCTTTGAGAACCAAGCTACAAAAGAGTTGGATTGGCTGTCTTCGCAAGAAGACAACGATGTTCGTCGCCAATACCAAGCAATGATGAGCGACCCACGCCTCAAGAATATTGAGGATGTGATGCCAGAAATTGCTCCGCAACTCCCATACCTGTTGGCACACGCTGCTAACTCGCTGTATGGCCGCAAGCTCATTAATCTCGATAAGCCGAGTCACAAGGTCAATCCGCCCGGTAGTCCCGAGTCGTCTGCCGCTCTCAATGAGCGTCCTGCGGCAAAGGGCGAAAAGGCTGTGAAAGATGCCAGAACGCGCCTTATGGACTCAGGAAGCATTAGCGACTTTGTTGCCTTCCGCACCCTCCAAAAAACCAAACGTAAGTAAACTTTTAATACCATGTCTTTTTCAGGCACATTTGATACAACTAATCCGGGCTCCGCTGTTTCTAACCGCGAAGACCTCACAGACGTTCTGACGATCCTCGCCCCCGAGGAAACGCCCGTCCTTTCGTCTGCCGCTAAATCCAAGGCGTCCGCCACCTACGTTGAGTGGACTGTGGACAGCCTTTCGAGCCCCGTCACAACGGGCGTTTCCGAAGGTGCTGACGTCACCTCGTTCACCGACAAATTCTCTAACCGCGCTCGCCTCGGTAACTATATCCAAAAGTTCCGCCGCGACTACATGGTTAGCGATTTGCAAAACGCTGTTGACAGCGTTGGCCCAGCTAAGATTGCCCAAGCCGAAGCGAAAGCCGTCCGCGAAATCAAGCGCGACATCGAAGCTACCCTCTGCTCCAATAACGACCGCACCGCCGAAGACGGCGCTGGTACGCCTTACGGCCTTCGTGGTCTTGGCGACTGGATTGATAGCGCGGGCCCAGCCGACGTTCCTGCCTCCTATCGCACCCCTGCTGGTTCGATTCAAGGCTCTGGCACGACCTTCACTGAAACCGTCTTCAACAACCTCATCACCAGCATCTTCCGTGTTACTGGCATGAGCAATGGTTTGACGCTTGTTGCTGACACCGCGCTCCGTCGCGTCATCAGCGACTTCGCTCGCACCTCCGGTAGCTCTGACTACTCGGTTCGTAAAGTGATGTACAGCGGTGGCGAAGCCTCCATCAAGCTCTCCGTTGAGCTCTATGAGAGCGACCACGGCATCGTGTCCATCGTGAACATGAATCCTGACTGCGCTCCTGACACGACCAACAAAGACACTGGCTACTTGGTTAACCCTGAGTACTACGGTGTTGCTGAACTCATCCCAACTGGCTCGACCCGTCTCCCCAATCTCGGTGGTGGCGAGCGTGGCTACGTTGACTGCGCTCTTACTCTTATCGTGAAACACCCCGGTGCTCACGGCAAGATTACGGCCCTCACATAATCCCAAGAAAGGAATAATAATATGCCTAAACTCACTGTTAACGAAGGCGCGTTCGGTATGTCCGACGAGCTCATTATTGACTTCGCAGCCTTCTCGGTTGCTAATGCTGGCGTTTTGGCTGACAACGCGACCAAGACATTCACATACGTCATTCCTGCTGGAACGATGGTTACGGATGTCTCGGCCTACCTAATGACTGCGTTCGACGACAGCGGCGGCGGCGATGAGCTGAACGTCATTGTTGGCGACGGCACGGATGATGATGGCTTTCTGACAACTGCGGCCCTGCACGTTGACCAGACAGAAATCACCTTCGTTGCTGACACGGGTGCTTACATCGACAATGAAAACGGCAAGGTTTATACCGTGGCCGACACCATTGATCTGAAGTTCATCCCCAACGTCTCGACTGGTACGGATTACTCGCTCAACGAGCTCACCGCTGGTCAGGTTAAGTTTAAGTTCCGTCTGGTTAGCCTCGCTTAAGCTAGGCCCAGTTCGTGTTAAAATTGGCCACCTCTTAATTGGGGTGGCCTTTTTGTTTTGCATGAACATCATCCATAAACCACATACCTACTCCAAAGAAGAAATTGATAACGAGCTTCTCAATCTCGTTAAAGAAAGTCTTGTTGAGGAAAAGGCCACAGAGTTTGAGCGTACCAATGTAGCTCGCGCACAAGCCTCTGTGATGAAGAATCACAAGAGCATTCCCGGCTTAGGAAAATGTATAGGCGTCATTCCCGGACGCGAGTATTTCCGATTGGTTAAGAAGTATGGCTATGAGACGGTTCACAGCAAAGACTTCATGCGATTCTTCAACCGGAAGATGCCAGAACTCTCCCCTAACAAGGTATAATGCAAAACAAATCATACTCTGACCTGCTGACTCTTGTTCAAGCCCTATCGGGCGTTGATGCGTTTACCACGCTTGAGCAGTCCAAGGTGCTGTCAATGGCCAATCGTCGTTTGTACGAAGCCTATGATTTTAGCCCCACTTGGCCACGCTACATCGTAGGGGCTCAGGTTAGGCCAGCCGTCAACAATGTCATTGCCCGCGAGTATGACAATGTTGCTGGCATTCGCGCTTCTTCGTCTGCTAGTAGAAGTGCAACCACAGTTACGATTGTTTGCACAGCCGCAGTGACATTTGCCTCTGGCATGAGTGTTACGATTAGCGGTCTTAGTGGCACAGTGACTCCGAACGGCACCTTTACGGTTACTGGCATTGAAACAACGAACGTGGAGAATGACACGTTCACTTACAGCCTGAGTTCTGGCGCAGGTTCCGAGACTTACAGTGGCACCGCTACCGTGTCCCCCGTTGCTATTGCCGACATTGCTGACTTCAACCGTATCTGGAACGCCAATCCGTTTAGCACTAACGGATTTTGCGAGTATGAGTTCTTTGTTGATAGCGATGGGGCAACCATCATCAACAACGCCACAGGTAACTCTGGTTTCTGGGTTGGTTACAAGAAGCAATGGCCCGGCCCCTATACGGCCATTTCTACGGACATTCCCTTGGAATTCTTCTATTACGCCGCCCATGCCACCTATGCCGACTTCTTGCGTATGGATGGTCAGGTTGACAAAGCCATTGCTGAAGAGCAAATTGCCATGAACTATCTCATGCTAGAGTTAAGCAAAGCTCAAAATCAGCGCAATAACAATGCTTTGTTTCGCCGCATTTCTACCTACGTTTCAACACAATCCCGTCAATGAATAACTCCCTCGTTGTTAATCTCTATCCTACGCCAACTGGTGAAACGGACGAACGCCTTGCGGTTAGCACGGCGGTAGTTAGTCTCACGAATGCTTGGTCGTCTGCCAAAACCAAGTATGTCCTCATTGATATTCAGGGCGACGATGTGATGGTTACGTTTGATGGTAGCAATCCTAGCTCCACCAACGGCCATCTGTTTAAGAAACTCACCCCTCCGTTCTTCTGGAATAAGAACACGGCTATGGCAGCTAAGTTCATTCGTGCCAACGCTACGGATGCTTCGGTTCAGGCAACCCCATTCACCGTCTAATTATGTCAAACTCACGCATAGTTAATGGACCAATGCAGGTGCTTCCGGTTAGCGGAACATCCATGCGTACCCTTTCGGTTGGTGCCACAGCTTCCAACTTCATTGTCGCGGCCCTCAATCCCAACACCAGTCACATCTACTGGACGTTGGAAGGCGCTGACATTCGACTCACTATTGATGGCTCTACTCCTACAACCACCGCTGGCCACATCTTCAAAGATGGCAATAGCGGCATCTGGAGCGCGGGCTGGGCTAAGAACGCCAAAGTCATTGCGGTTAGCGGTACTGGCATCTTCACGATTAGCGAACTCAACTACATTTAATCATGTCCGGCATTTTTGACCAAATCATCAACTATTCTCCCCCGCTGATTGTTAGCGGCACGGTCAATTACAAGGGGACATGGAATGCTTCCACGAATAACCCAACGCTGAATAGCTCTCCTGCGGCTTCGACCAAGGGCGACTATTACGTTGTCAGCACGGCTGGCACGCAGTTTGGCATTACGTTTGCCATCGGCGACTGGATTATCAGCAACGGTACAGCTTGGGAGAAGGTTGATTTGACGGATGCTGTTAGCAGCGTGTTCGGGCGCACAGGAGCCGTTGTTGGAGTGAGCACGGACTACTCCGCTGTTGGCATTACAAACACGGCTATTGGGGCTTCTAACCCATCTACAGGTGCTTTCACCACGGTTAGTGCCTCCACCCCAATTGCAGTGGCTTCTGGCGGCACGGGCGTTTCAACTTCTACGGGCACGACCAACGTGGTGTTGAGCAACTCGCCGACCATCGTCACTCCAGTCATCGCTCAAATCAACGATGCGAGCGGAAACGAGACGCTAAAACTGGCGTCGATTGCCAGCGCGGTAAACGAGGTCACGATTGAGAACGCTGCGACTGGAAATGCGGTGCATATCTCAGCCACGGGCGGCGACGCTTCCGTCGGTCTGCATCTAGCGGGCAAGGGCGCGAGCGGTTACGTCAATGTGCAAGACTCGGTCGATGCCACCAAGCGCATCATGTTTAACGCTGCGGGCGGCACGACGAACACGCGCACGATGTTGTCGAGCACGCAGACCGTTGACCGCACGCTTACGCTTCCTGACGCGACGGGTACGTTGCTCTATGGTGGTGGCCCACTTGGAACGCCATCCAGCGGTACGGTGACGAACCTTACAGGCACGGCATCCATCAACATTAACGGCACGGTGGGCGCTACTACGGCATCCACGGGCGTGTTTACGACGTTGAGCACAAGTGGAAACATGGGTATTGGAACAAGTGTTCCTTCTGCTTCTGCTGGTTACACCACGCTTCAAATTGATAATGCCACAAATGGCGGCGTTATTAACTTAGCCAAAGCAGGAACCGTAGCCGCACAAATTTATAGCGTAGGTATTGACGCTACTATCAGCACAATTCAAGCGGGTTCTACGCTGACTATCAATCCGCATACGGCTAATATATTCCAAATTGCTGGCAGTGAAAAGGGTCGCTTCACCTCCACCGGCCTCGCCGTGACGGGGGCGTTGAGCGCGACGGGAATTGCAAGTCTTACTGGAACGTCTCCAACCTTGCGAATTGGAAATCAAGCATCTGGTGGCGCGGGCGCGATTTTGCAATTAGCGCCAAGCTCGACTCAGACTAATTGGCTTTTGGGCGCAAATCAAACTGTGTCTGGCGCGTTTGAAATAACACCTAGCACAGCGGGTGGCGGAACTACTTTTACCACGCCAGCAGTAGTTGTAAATTCCTCAGGCAACGTCGGCATTGGCATGACGCCGAGCAACGTGTTAGATATTACGCAGAATCAGAATAGCTCTGCTACAAGTAAAATTCTGAACAATAGCGCAGGAACAGGCGCGCGTGTAGATATTGTTGCAGCCAATGGAACGGCGCAATCCCAACTCACTACCTTTGGCACCGGATATTCTACAAGTGGTATTTTTCGTGCAAACGGCACATTGGTTTACGCTACGGGCGCTGGTGGTCTTACTCTTTCTACCGATACCGCGCAGCCAATTTATTTTGCCACCAATCAAACCGAACGCGCCCGCATCACAAGCAGCGGTGATTTTATGGTGGGTACAACTAGTACTGGCCCAGATGCCGGAATGGCTTTTCTTTCCAATACTACAACAGCAAGCCCGCGACTTTTATTAGGCCATCCATCAACTACTGCAAGTGGCAACGGCTATGTAGAATTTCTTTTTAGCGGCACCGCTATTGGTTCTATTACACAACTTGGGACAACTGCTGTTGTATATAATACAACTTCTGACTATCGTCGCAAATCAAACGTCAAAGACCTCACTGGCAGCGGTACGTTTATCGACGCTCTAAAACCTCGCACGTTTGATTGGGACACTGGCGATAAAGCTGTGGGATTTATTGCTCACGAATTTGCTGAAGTATCACCAACGTCTGTTACTGGCGTAAAAGACGCTGTCGATGCTGACGGCAAGCCAATCTATCAGTCCATGCAAGCTGCTACGTCTGAAGTAATCGCAAATCTAGTTGCAGAGATACAAAGTCTTCGTCAACGTGTTGCTGGTTTAGAAACCAAATAACATGAATACTGAACAAGCCCTCAACAACCTGTACGCCGCCGCCCGCCTAGCTCCTCTGCCAGCCGAGCAACACGAAATCATCCGCAAGAGTGCGGAAGTGCTCGTTGAAGCTCTGAAGCCTAAAGAAGAGAAGAAAGCCGAGTAACATGGCTGGCACCTCAGACGTTAATTGGCGCAGCTACGTTGGCCCACAGGACAACGGGAAGGTCGTTACGTCTGAAGACTGGCAAGCTCCAAGCAACCCTAAGCAATGGGACGACTTGTTTAAATGCTCCAACGTGAGCAACCTAACGGCTACTGGGCTGGTCATTCCTGCTAGCCGTGAGGATAGTATTGATTGTGTGCGCGGAAACGCCTATTCCTTCCAATCCTGCGTCATTCAAGGCTCAACGACGGTGAAGGGAGCCATTGACGGGCTTAAGCTCAAGAACTGCGTTCTTTCGGGCACGGTCGAGTTGGGCCAATATGACAACTACTGGACTAAGGGCCGCGCCCCTACGCGCAATGTGTCCCTAATCAACTGTTGCTCGCCCGATGGGGAGCCTGTTCGCGTTAAGCTGTGGGATGCTAAGATGCCCGTGGTGCAGAATACCAATGTAAAAATCACCAAGATACCAAAGTGGATTTGGCTCCCGTATTTCTTGTTCCGTCGTTTGACGAACCCTAAAGCCGTATAACCATGCTCGACCTTCTTACAAATGCCCTTGGTGGTGGTGCTCTCGGCGTCTTGCTTCGTATTGGCAATGGCTTCTTCGACAACTACAAGTCGGCCCAAGAGCACAAGCGTAAGCTAGAGGAGGCACGAGTCATGGCTGAGATTGCCAGCGACAAGGCGAAGTGGGATGCGTTCACGGCTAGTCAGCAAGCGGCTACGCCTCCCGACAACATCTCGCCGTGGGCTGCGAACACCATCACGCTTTTTCGGCCAGTCATCACGCTGCTCCTCCTCGTGCTCGTGACCATTGTTTTCTTTCGCGTCACGGTTTCCGAGCAAGCCGACATGATTGATGAAATTCAGTTCTGCGCGTTCAACTGCATCGGATGGTGGTTTGGCGATAGAATGACCCGCAAGAAATGAGCACGGAACCGAAAGACTTTGTTGAAGTTGCTCGGCTCTGGAAAGAAACCGGATGGCTCACGGCTGTCATCGGTGGCGCAGGAATGACCGCGCGTTTGCTGGCGAATCCGATCAAAGGCGACGTCTGGGAATCCGTTCGGCGCATCGCAATGGCCGCAATCGTCAGCTCAATCGCGTGGTTCGTCGTCGAGCAAATCGAGGTCAGCTCATTCGTGAAGGCGATAACCTACGGCGTTGCGGGCGTCATCTCTCCCGAGATTATCGACGGCATCACAAATTTGGCGAAACGGTATTCCAAGAATCCGAGCAAGCTCTTGAAGAAATGAACCCGAAGCTAATCACCGCTGCGCTGGCCGCAACCGTCGTTTGCTTTTCCGGCATTGGGGTGGTTACGGTACAGAAGGTTTCGGAGAACATTGCGGAAAGCGACAGGGAGTTTGCCCTCACTAGCAATGTCCTTAGCCCACTTTTCGACATCTACGGCTTGGCTATTGTGGATGGTCAGGCTAAAGCAAGCAAAGGATTGATAGACGGTAAGGAGTTTTGCGCTTCGCTAACCAAGCTAGAAGCCGAAGCTGAACGGCTCATTGCCGAGTTTGGAGAGCCTAAAGAGCTGGTGGCCAAGCATAAGTTGGTTAAAGCCTATTTGAAGAAAGCGCGAGAAGCGTGTGACAAAGGAAACATTGAGACGCTCAACTCCCCTGCCATGACTGCTGAACTCTACGGCGTCATTGACCCAATGACAGAGCTCATCAACAAACTCCTATTGGAAAACCTAGAAACATCCCGTAAGTATAAGAAATCGGCAGATAGTGCCCTATTAGCCTTTGAACGCTTTGCTAGTGTGGCTGCTGGGCTAGGCATTGTCTTTGCCGTGGCTCCTTGGATTGGGGCTAAAAAGGCT
>Ga0181344_1000717_pt1 | contig 12839 bp, 18 predicted proteins | sample Su13VDMLBDD_FD_130098 | JGI IMG/M metagenome (GOLD analysis project Ga0181344, IMG submission 130098) | Freshwater viral communities from Lake Michigan, USA - Su13.VD.MLB.D.D | ecosystem: Environmental > Aquatic > Freshwater > Lake | place: USA: Michigan | collected 2013-07-15
AGCAAGGTAGTTCGAGGTATACACGTCGAAGCCGTACACGTTCTTCACGAAGCGCATACCAGTAGCGATGCCATCAGCGACAACGCCTTCCCAACGCGGGTTATCCGAGACCGACACAAGGTTGGTCAGGGTGTTGATCGTGTATTCAACCGAAGGGTCAACGACAGCGATCAGGTTGGTGTCGGGAACGTTAGCCTTCTTGAGAGCGTAACGAGCACGAGCAAAGTCAGCAACTGCGATCACAGCAGCCGAACCCGAACCAGCCCAACGGTGGCCAACGCCATCAATTGCAGCTTCCGAGTTAGCCGACACACCAGCTTCAGGTGCAGCAAACGTGGTGGCTTCGAAGTGAGCCATGATGGCCCGCTCTTGTTCCGGCACGAAACGCGACATCAGTTCAGCCGAGTAGAACGAATCTTGCTCTGCTTTTTTGGTGATGTAGGTAGCCGACGACAGGTACTTGTCAACGGTGAAGGTGAACTCACCAGTGTCCATCGGACGGTAAACAACGGCAGTATCTTCTGCGTAGTTGTCGACCTGAGCTTGGCCAATCGACGGGATCGTGAACTGGTCACCGTCAGGGAAACCTTCAAGCATACGCACGTAGCGTTGTGCCATCATTTCGTCGCGCAGAATTTCCTTAAGCTCCGAAGACCATACTTCCGAGCGAGTAAGGAGACTCATGTTGGCAGTAGTCATAGCCATTTTAGTCTTCTCCTAGTTTATGGTTTCCACTTATTCCCAAGACGAGCAGCATCATCCATCATCTGTCGTTGAACCTTGGGAGTATAGTAGAGGGATTTACTTTCCCGACGGAGTTTTTGGTAGTAATCGAAATTACGCTCCGCCGAAGCTTGCATGTTGACCCCTTCCGTGCGAACCGTCCCCGACACAATAGGTTGGAAGGATTTCTTCGGTTCACCAATCAGGTTAAAGAAGGCGTTAGGGGACTCAGACGCTAGTTCCTGTAGACGCTGCACAGTCAAGCCAAGTTCTTGGGCTTTCTTCTGGACAACGGCAGGGGCCTCAGTGCCGTAGGTCTTCTCAAGTTCCTGATCGACAAGAGCGAGGTTCTGTTTAACAGTGTTGTCCCGATCTCGTGCAGTCAGAGTTTTCTCAACAAGGCTCTTTAGGATATCCTCACTCACTTGCGGCGGGGTATTGCCATCAGTATTAGTGCCACCGTTATTATTGTTGTTAGCCGCTGCAGGTTTCACGTTGGTGGGCGACATGGCCTTGGTCTGCAGTTCTTCGAGTAGAGTCTTGGCATAGTCCTGTTTCTGGAGGTCTTCACGCATCTGCGTAAGCTGATCCTCTAGATTTTTAATGTAGCCATCAGCTTCGAGTTTGCCTTTGGCTAGCACTTCAGGGTCTTTCCAGTTCTCTCCCTTAGTGGCGACGAGCTTTGCCAGATATGACTCCTGTTGTTCAGTTGTCGTCTGTGATGCTTGGCTCTCTTGACTCTGCCCAGATGGTTGCTGAGCTTGGTCGAACACGTTTGTCAAATTGTTAGTCCTTGTGGTTAAGGTCGATTAAGTTGAGTAGATCGTCGAGAACAGCGTTATACTCATTAACGGCGATCTGTTTGTATTCCCAACCGGGGGAATAATCCCGAACAGCTTCCTTACGGACATAGTGCTGCTCTAGAATTTCACGTAGGTCGTCGAAGGCATTACGGTACGACAACACTTCTTGTTTGCGTTGGTTCCGATCAGAGTCCTTGACGCCTCTAAGCCATACAGCTTGCATTAAACACCCATCTGTTGAGCAGCCATCAGTTGTTCTTGGTTAACCATCTCGGCTTCCTGAACGGTCTGTTGGGTCTCAAGTTGTTCGATAACGCTGATGTTCTCACCGTACAGACGAGGCTCACCAAGCTCTTCAGCCATGATCTTAGCCATCTCCTTACCCGACAAGTGAGGGGCAATGGTGGGGTCGGCAAGCTTAAGCTGGTAAAGCTGCGTAAGGTTCTGTACCCGACGAGCACGTTCAGCGAAGTGACGAGCACCGACAGGAACAATCTTACCCTTGGCAGTGATATCGTCTTTGGTGATGCTACGGAACAAGATAGCCCCAGTGGCGTCGTCAAGAACCCGGATGGTGTCCGACATGTTCATGTTACGACGAGCAACTTCCAGCATAGCGTTCATAATAGGTTCAAGGAACGTACGCTCAAAGTGGGCAGTCTTATGTTCAAAGATACGCGAGGCTGAGTTCTGCAGGCTCTGGACCTCAAAGGCAGTCTTCTCACCGGGCGTACGGATACCCATAGCCTGACGAGGAGCACCAGCCATCTCCTCCATCTTGTTCTCAAGGAGTTGAATCTGGAGGTCAGCTTGAAGGGCAGTGCCATCCGGCTGCAGGTAGCCTACGTCGCCTTCTTCACCGAGGTAAATACGAGCACCCGGTTGGAAGTCAAAGTCCTCTACGTCCCCACGAATCTTCATCACAGGGTAGGCAATCTGGTCGAATACGTCAGCCTTAAGGTTCTCAAGGTGGTCGATACGATACTGCATACCGACGAGGTTATCCAACGGACCCATAGCGTACAGGTTATCAGGGCGAGGACGCCAACCCGACATGAAGATAGGCGCATGGCCCAGCCACGAGGGGTTCTCTTCATTGTCCAGAACGTAAGCACGGTCGACAACAGTGATGATACGATCCGAGTGCAGCTTGTTCTGATTGTAGTCGAAGATATCCCCGTAGAACGAGAGAACCTCAACGTAGTCCGACTCGTAGTACTGTTGGATCGACGTAAAGCCATCAGCGATGAAACCGTCAGCTTTGTTATACGCAGAGTCAGCCGAACGGATAGAGGCCCGAGCGTACATCATCTTGTCGATAATGGCTTGCCAATGAGCCTTAGACGGGTCTTTGTCGATCATCCGTTTGATCTCACCGAGGGTAAGAATGCTCTTGATGATCTTGGGTGTCTTGTAGAAGTCAGAGGCCGTAGGGTTAAATACGATGTCGTAAGGAGAAATACGGACCAGACGAGGGCCAATATAATTCGTCGTTACTTCACCAGATTTCTTGACGTTGTAGTCTTGGTTCCACTCGACAGTAGCAAAGCAGTTACCGTACTGAATCCAATCGTACAGAAGGCTAGAAGCGGTGTTCACAAAGTCGGACTGACGGACCTTATTGTCCATGTACGCTTGAATGACATCACGCTTAGCTTTAGTGCCATCTGCAGCCGAGGTGCCTTCCCAACGCATCCACTTCTGCTGAGGGAACAGAGTAGCAAAGTAGTTCGCATGGAGGTTGTCCATGATCTGCGTCAGCTTAGGGGTCGTCGTAGAGTTCGACCACGGAAGGGCAGCATTCTTCGTCGTACGGGTGTCCGTAGCGTAGAGGTAGTTACGGAGTTCTTTCTTTTCGACAAGCCACTTGTCACGCAGAGAGTTCCACTCGACCCAACGATTAGCAATCTCTACAGCGAGAGTATCGGGGTTAAGCAGGTGCTCAAGTTCGATGGTAGTTCCGGCCATTATGCACTGCCTCTAAATCGTGAGTTAGCCCAGACGATATTGCTACTCTTGCTGCGCTGAACGTTCTTCATAGGTTTCACAGCCATGTCGACAGCAGAAGCTAGGGCGTCCTTAACGTCGTCGTGGGCTGGGTTACGGCTAGACAGTTCTTCCTCAAGGATTTGAGTGTTACCGCCTCTGTAGTGCCAGATCGAAAGGTTGTCGTAACGAGGCTCAAGGACGGCTGCGATACGCTCTTCCTTACTGCCTTTATTCGGTCGGTACTCTTCGATGGAGATCGACAAACCATGTTGCTTGATGAGTTCTTTAAGCTGCTTCACAATAGCTACCTGAGCCACCGTGACTTCTGCCCTCATCTTCCTGAACGACCACTTGTTACTAAGCTGTAGAATATGGTCGAAGTAGTCACTGATGCGATCCGTACGGAAACGATCAATCTCTAGGACGTAGACGTTATTCTCACCATCGACACCGACGACAACCATAGCAGTGTAGTCAGCTTTCTTACTAAGGCTAAACGCAAAGTCCACTGCACAGTAAACGTTCAGGCGGTGCGTCTTGTAGAACCAGTAACCGTTATCAAGGTGAAGATGCTTACGGTCGTAGTACTGGAACTTGTCGGAGCCTACGGGTACGTTATCTGGGTCCGTAGGATCGTTGTAGTACTGCGCCCTGAACTGTCCTTTGTCGAGGTACTGCCCACGCTTCTTAGCTAGAATCTGTTGGTCGAAACCAAACCACTTACCGTCTTTACGTTGCTGACGAGGCCACAGGAACTCACCCGTACCATCGCCCCTATCTTCTACTGCACGTTCAAAGATTTCGTAGATGTTCTCTTCGCCAACCTTACCACCATCTTTGTCGTACTGATCCTCAATCATCTGCATCAAGTCGTTATACAGATCAATCGGATGGTAGCGAGTGCCTACGACCCACTCACGAGCCTCAGCACCTTCGATGGACGACAACAGAGAATACTGGCTTCTTACTTTGTCACGGCCTTCGTTAGTGTACGCATTCTCGTAAACAACAACGTCATCAAGTACTGCAATGTCGCAGTGCATACCAGTAAGGGAAGTAGTGAGGCCACCAGTGAAGATGCTAGGGTCACGTACGTTTTCTTTCTTACGCTGAGGATGGTCTAACGCAATCTCCGAGGTGGTCCAACGAGTACGCTTACCTTCTTCAGGATGGACGTGCTCAGGCCAGTAACGACGATATACCTCAGAGGTAAAGATACCTTTCATAAAGCCTAGCTGCTTCTCCGCGAGGTTAGCCGTAGCAGAGATGTAGAGCACACGCAGCGTAGGATTCTTCGTAAGCTCCCACACAACCCGGTAAGCTACCATACGAGACTTCTGATGGTCACGAGGGAACAGAACGAGTTGGTGAGTCTTGCTGTCTTGACGTGTCCACCAGCCGAGCAACTCAGAGTGACATTGACCAAGGACTTGCTCAGGAGCGACAAGCTTGATGAAGGTCTCTAAGTCAGCCTCGGCAGCTAGACGGATTGTGTCGTTGACTGATAAAGAACTCATGTGACAATAATACCACAGTTGATTTGGTTTGTCAAGGGGTACGTTTTGCCTTACAGCACTACGCTTTTAGCCAACCGTAAATCTTCTCGGTCTCTTTCTTTCGGTGATCTAGGCCAATGTATCCACCGTTCACCCGCTTCGTGATTTGCTTGATGATGTCTTCACTTACGCCTTTATCTGCGATAGCAAACAAACCATTCTTCTCAAAGAACCACATGGCAGTCTCCATCGCATAGTCAGTCTCGACCAGCGAAGGGTTCTCCATAACATCAGGCACACGCATGTCAGAGGCAAAGGAGCGGTAGTTGTCCTTGCCCGTCAATTGCAAGAAACCTCGTCCGATCCAGATATGGCCCTCGCCTTCTCCGTTGCCCATGCGCCCAGAGTAAACCTTGTCAGCCAGAGCCTTGGGGTTACGAGCGTAGGGTGCAGCCTCAGCCACACTCTTGAACCGAGAGGGCCAAACCTTGCACATGGTCTCAGCGGAATAATTGAGGTTCTCACGGGTGAGCATGAAGCCCCCACTCTCATGGCTTGCTTGCCCGAGCAGGTGAGCACCACGTTCAGGAGAAAGCTTAAAGTGCTTAGCGATAGCTCGTGCCGTGTTAGGCCCAAAGGAGCCATCAGCGACGACACCACACTTCTCTTGCAGCTTCTTCATAGCGTCAGACATTACGTTTACAGGCTCTCTATTTGTCGTTACATTCTTGTGCAGGCGGCTCATCGTCTCCACCCTTATTGCGATTGTTCCCAGCGGCTAGAACGCCACCTAGCGCACCCACTAGGAACGACGTAATAGGGGTCAGAATTGAGAACAGTGCTCTGTCGTTTTCACTCGACTCACCCAAAGGCTGGGTTACGAACACCAAAGAGTAGAGGATGATAAAGATACTGATGCCAAGGATCAAGGTCAACGATACCCCTACGAAGTAACGTAGCTTAGCCTCTAGATATTCAGGGTCAGTCTTTCTCATTCTGATGTTCCTGTTAGGTCAGTGGCGCACATTCGGGTACGAAGGCAAATAGGAGGTTGGCATTCAGGAGAGTCGAAATGGGAGGGCGACTGACATTCATAACGATAGAAGCCATCACCGCTGAAGTAAAAAAGTACACCAATGGCAATGACAGACGCAGGCCATATCCAATGTTCTAGTACCATCTTACCACCTCTCCAGATAACGACCCCAGAAGTACAGACCAAAGCCAGCGATAACGCTTGTTGCTAAGATAATACCTGTCCAGAGTGCAGCCTCTAGGATACCTTCGATTAACTCTTTGCGACGGTAGACCTGTTCGCGCTGCTGCTCTCGAACCCGGCGCTCAATATTCTGGAAGTCTAGCCACGCATCATGCCCGTAAGTGTATGATATTAATTGCTTTAATTCCTTACGCTGTTGTTCGCACTGCTTCTGGGCTGCAAAGACATCAATGGCGCTCTTCTGAGTGTCCTTACCAAACAACGTCTTGAAGACACCCGGTGGTTCATTGGCTTTGTCGGCAGCGTAAGCAATATCAGAGACAGCTTTACCCCACTCGGAGAGTTGAGATGCCATGTCTTGTATTTCACGACCAGCAGCAATGCCCTGCTTAAGCATTGAGAAGGCTTTGCTTCCAACGCTGATTGCCATGCCAATGCTAACTGGGTCAAACATCTACAAGCTCCACAGCGTTAGACTTTCATACAACTCGTAGTCACGTTGAGCTATTTTTTCGAAAGAGGTTAAGGCTTCTTTAGAAAGGTCAAGTTGTGCATCGCGTGATACATTGTGCCTCTCAAGTTCAACTTTAGTACCACACGCAGAAGAGAGGTGGTCTACAGCTTCGTGTAGGTTTTCATAGCGATAAAGATGCTCTACACTCTTACCATTACGAGAGACGTATGAGGTTTGATCTCGCAGAGGTTCTGGCCACATGTGCTGTCCCCTGACGTATGCCAAAACAAACTGCTCAAAGGTCTTTGAGTGAAGGCCCCAGATTGAGTCAGTTCTTGCAAAGTATGGCGAGAAGCGTAGATACTTGTAGTAGCTTTCCATCCAGCGAAGTGGGTGCCGAATGACAGCTACACACGGATTAGGGGAGCAACCTTTTACGATGTCCACCGAGTCGTGTTGGTGAGGCTTGTAGTTCGTCGCATACGGAGAGAAGGCTTGCTCAATAGAGATCGTAGCAGTTTTTGGGACAGCGACAAAAGATAGGTTTGGTAGGTAGAGCGTCACTGCATGAATGCCGGAAGGGTGGGCCAAGTCACTTCAAGCGGAAATCCTGATTGGTCCGTGATGTCCAGCAACGCACGACGATAGGTAGCAACCTCTGTTTGTTGCTCAGCAGTTAGGTCAGCCCACCGCAGAGAGTTCATAACAAGCGGGTCAACAAGCGTCGTGAGCAGACGGTTCCTTTGAGTGCGAATGTCTAGTGCTGCGGTCGCGGGATCAACAGGGGCGGGTGGTGGCGCAGTGAAGACACCATTAGAAAAGGCCCAGCCAATGTCCACAAGAGCATCGTCGGAGATTGGATATACCTCTGGAAACGACGACAACTCTTCGGCGGTATCAGCCAAAACCTTATTCTGTACAGTGCCGCCCGAGATGATTGCGTATATGGTCATTCCTTTACCCCTCAATATATGAAGATGACAGCGCCACCGACACCACCAGAAGCAGTGTTAGTAGCCACTTCCCCAGAGCCACCTGCACCGAACAGGTTTGTTCCGCCAGCGGTGTAGGCAATAGCGGCTGTTGAGGACGCTCCCCCCGGTCTTGGGGTCACCTGTCTGTAGATCGCAAGAGCATTGTCCACGAGTGAGCCTCCAAGCGGCATGAAGGAAAGAACCCCAGACCCGAATTCAACTGCGGCGTTTACCAAATTCCCGCCAGAGCCTGTTCCACTTGCACCACCAACGGCCCCACCTGTGGCTGTGAGCGAAAAAGTGCTGACCGTTGTTGTTCCCCCAGCAGCGCCAGCCGTGGTGTTGCCCCCTGCACCTCCGGCTCCGACTGCGTAGGTAATAGTGCTGCCGGGGGTGACTGTGTGCTTTGAGGCTACAAACCCACCCCTGCCTCCGTTTGCGCCGGGAACTGTGCCACCGCCACGGCTTGTGGTGTTTTGGTTGCCACCAGCACCACCGCCAGCGGCAAGGACATAGAGTTCTGTTACACCAGCGGGAACAGTGAAACTCGTCCCTGACGTTTGGATGCTGATGTTTTGCAACCCAGACAAAGCAGCAATGGCCTGAGCCGTGCGAAGGGGTGTCATAACGTGCGCGTTGTCGGTACCAGCTTCCGCCTCAGCCTGTGACGCAATGTCAATAGAAACAGTAGGTGCTCCTGCAGCCCCAGTGCCGTTAGTAACAACAATGCCAGTACTGGCGGTCAGAGTGCGCTTTGCGAACGTGTTCGTCCCGGTCTGAACCACTAAGCCTGCGGTCGCGTCAAGCCCAGCCAGAGCAGTGAGAGTGGCGTCTTCATCCTGCTTTGCATCAAGCTGGGTCGACAAATCTGTAACATCGGATATAGCAAGCCCGTCTTTAACAAAAGTTTTGACTTGAGCGCCAGTAACCTTTTTTGACGCACCACTCTCGTTTACCTCAAACTCTTGTGTGCCTAGCGCAGCAGCAGCGGCGGTAAGCTGAGAGATTTTAATGTTAGCCATCAGTTAATCCTTTTCCATCCGCCATTCATGTGCCGATAGGTTTTTTCTGGTACGACCCACTGTTCGTCTACTTTAACGTAGGGTATTGCTACTTTCCAAGAGCTAGAGACTTTACAGTAGACGATAGAATCAAAGGCAATATACGTAGGGGAGGCGACAACAGACCCTATCCCTGTGTTCTCCGTAACGTTGCTTGCAATTCGTGTATCACCATCCTCGGTGATCCTTACGTCGTCGGCTTCGGTTTCACGTACAGGGTCTTCTTCAAACGGGCCAAAGAAACCCCCTGCGATGTAACGGGGTGCTGCGGAGAAGATACCTTCAGCTTGGATGTCTGAAGCACCTACGAACTTAAACCCTGCCACAGAGGCTATAGAACCCGCACCAGAGAGGCTAGTCGCACCGGGTTGAATCCTTACTCCTAAAGAGGAGAGTGTGCCTGTAGCCGTTCCTGCGTGAGCGCCTGCAGCAACTAGGTCACCATCTACGCTTGTCGTCCCTACGCCAGTAAAGTCTGCCCTACCGAAGAGCACCGCCTCACCGACAAGAAGAACACTCCCTTGTGAAGTAAGGTTGACGTTACCAGTAGCCCGAGTAGAACCGACAACAGAGAGGCTACCCTGTGCTGTCAGGTCTGCGAAACCATCCAGAAACTCTTCGGTAATCCGGCTATCACCGTCCTCGGTAATACGGAAGTCACCAGTTTCTGTTACACGATAACCCCCTGCCATTGAGTCCTCCTACCTAAAAGGACTAATTAGGCGATGGTAAGGTCGATGTTACCGATTGCAAATTCCAGAGTGTCGCCGTCAGCAATAGTCTTCGAAGTCGTCATCGAACCGTGCCACAGCAGGTTACCAGTGGTCAGCGCATCATGGATACCGATATGGGTAATCGTACCCCAGCTACCGCCAGCAGCCGTAAAGGTCACAGCGCCTGAGTTAGAAGTTGTACCACCGGGGGTCGACGCTGCAGCAAATGCTACAGTCTGACGTGCATAGCCATTGCCCGATACTTCAGTGCCACCACCTGAGTCAGACGGAGCCGCAGTGTAGAGAGCAACGTACCAAGCAGTAGGGCGTGTAGCCGAACCTGCGGTCATCATCCAATCAAGGAGTAGTTTTTCAGCGTAGTTGGAAAGAGCCGCCATGTTAAGATACCCTCTGGGCTATTGTTAGGTGGAAACTTTGGGTGTCAGCTACTGACTTTGAACCAGATATCACCTGACTTACCACCTGAGGGGGCCGAGGTGCTGATGGTGATTCTGTTGATAAGGGAAAATACGTCGACACCGTTAATTGTAAGGCCACCAGCATTCAGGATGTCGTAGCCGTTCATGTCGAAGTCAGCGTTCATAGCGTTAGGCAGGCTACCGTCCAACGACACAGTATTGTCAAAGGCATCACGCAGAGCTTGGAAGTTCTGGTTGATCTCCGTAGTGGAGTTAAAGCCTGACGTAACGTTGTTGATGGTTGGTTTCTTAGCCATGACGTTATTGAACCTTAATCCCTAGACGCTCCGCATCCTCAGAGAGTAGCGACAGAGCTTGCTGATTCATCTCTTCTTCTTCCTTAGCCTTCAGTTTCTCTTTAGCCTTGGAAGCACTCTTGTCGTCAAGCCACCCCCGCTCCAAGAGAAGCTTAGCAGCACCAAACGAAGAACGGCCACCCGTACGCATCTCATCTGCGATAGAACGAATAGCCTCAGACTTAATCTTAACCTCGACTTCCTTACGCCACGCCTCTACGTCTTTCTTGATGTAGTTGCTATTGGACAGTTGAAGCCAAGTCTCCCACGAACCGAAGACAGCCCAAGCGAAGGTGTACTCCGTAGGGTCTGTGACACAGAACGACAAATACAGCTTACGCAAGGAGGTGTACGTCTTACCCTCACGCACAATGTCAGCTTCCTTTAGGGTGAAGATAACGTGCTCAGGTTCGAAGTACGAAAGCTCCCAGAAGAGAGACTTGGTGCGTAGCTTGCCTTGTGACGTACGTAGCTGGGTCTCCGTGAAGAGCAACGTGGTTATTCCTCTTTGTTTACGTAAGAACGAATCACTTGTGGCAATTATACCACAGTAGAAATACGTTTGTCAACCCCCTAGCCTCTATGTTCTGTTTACGACACAGATGATCTGTATACGACAAAGATAGGGGTTGACAGAAGTGAAAAACCTGTGTATAATAAAACTGTCCTTTGGCGGACCCTAGTATATACTCTATAGTATTCTTCTCCTCAAGGTTCACTCCTACGTTATACTTAAGGAGAAGCTACAGATTCTGCCATAGGTTGGCCTAAGGTCAGACTGATGCGGATTACTCGAAGAGTAACTGTAAGATTCCTCGGGGACTACGTAGGCTACCTCGTCTGTAAGATATCCAATACCTAAACACTACTCACGCACCCCTATGGTTCACTCCGTAGGGGTTTCCTCATTTGTTGTCGTCATAGAACTTACGTAGAGCGTAGGGATACCCTGTGGGTTCAGGAATTTTTATGAGAAAATCTTTAGGTGCAATGTACATATAGAGGCTACCCGCGCGACCCCCCGCCTCCGGGTCTGCGTATGTTATCGCAAATGCACCCCCACCCTAGTTTTGTTATCACATTCAGTTATTCGCATGTGTGCATGTGTGTCCATTGTGGTATCAGGTTACCCCATGTTACATTATAACATTATATGGGCAAAGCACCAACCACACATTCAACTTCCCGCATGTATCTGATTACATTCAAAGATTCATATGTGTGCACCTACGCACAACCCAAGCCAATACACATGCACATATCTGCATCTTTGCATACCGCCCAGTCGACTGCGAACGATTCTCATATGCAAGAATCTGCATCTGTTGTCGTCTCTGACCGTGAACAAAACGTGAAAACGTCGGGAAGGCCCCAAATAGCCCCGTACAGCGCAATCTCTCTTTCCGGCCACCCTGATACCTAAAAACTAATGTTCGACATTCACCCCCTGTTTGTTCTCGTTCTGTTCTCGTTCCGTTGCCATGTTCCTCTTACGTTCCCCTTACGTTCCTGTCCCTCGCGTGTGCGCGTGTGATGCGTGCGCGCTGGTGCGCGTAGGTGTGCGCGTGTGTGCCTGTGTGCGCGTGATGCGTGCATGATGCGTGCGCGTGTTCCTTCCCCCAACAGAAAGGAGCTATGCAGCCAGCGCATATCCGGTATGCAAAATTAGCTGTAGTATTCCCCGGAACCATGTTGTTCTCTGTGTCCAAGGAAGACGAAACACAGACAGACAGAAAAGGAAGACAGAGATGCACATTAACCTCCATGACGTGGTATCGATTGAGCTTGAGGCCGTGAAAGACTTGACCCTTTGCAAGACCCGCAAGCTTTACATAAAGGATGTAAACGGGAACAAGTTTGAGCTGACCTTGTTTGCAGACAGCGAAGAAGCTTTGCAGATTAAAGCTTGACCTTTGGTGCCTAGCCTTGAGGGGCTAGCATCCTAAGGCCAACACAACGCAACACAAGGAACGACAAGATGAACCAGCCGACGACAGACAAGGCTAAGCGCCTAGCAAGTGAAGCAACATTGATTGGTGTCGTTTGTGGTGTTCCCTTCTACGAAAGCCCGACTCATGGGGACGAAAGCCCCTTGATCTATATCAACAAGGAAGGGAAGGCTAAGCTATCCGACCATTGGGAGTTGCCTAGCTATGACGAGTTGCCAACAGACGCAATCTATTGAGGGGCGTGGTATGCTAACGGCAACACTACTAGTCGCAATCATGGCGGGCTTTGTTGGCCTTGTCGTAACTCAGGAATAAGGGGAATCGCTATGCAATACAATGGCTGGACTAACAAAGAGACGTGGCTTGTCAACCTATGGCTTGGCGACTCTTTAACCACGGATGCGGGATCGTCTATGGAAATAGATGCGGCTTGGGTCAAGGAAGTCGCTGAGAACGTGATGGATGGGGCCGTCTCTGACTTTGGCTTAGCTAGTGACTTGCTAGAGATGGCCCTAGCTAGCGTGAATTGGGAAGAGATTGCGGCGCATTACAAGAACGATTGACAGAGTTTTACCCATGTGGGAAGCTTCATGGGTAATGCTAAGGCAATCTTAAACACAGAGGGACATCCTATGTCTTTTGTCGACAACATCCTGTCAGCCTATGCGCTGGCAACACCAGAG
>Ga0181344_1000718_pt1 | contig 12838 bp, 17 predicted proteins | sample Su13VDMLBDD_FD_130098 | JGI IMG/M metagenome (GOLD analysis project Ga0181344, IMG submission 130098) | Freshwater viral communities from Lake Michigan, USA - Su13.VD.MLB.D.D | ecosystem: Environmental > Aquatic > Freshwater > Lake | place: USA: Michigan | collected 2013-07-15
TCTAAAATCCTTGCAGGTAAAGATGGTGGTGAAGATGATTTAGAATTCTATACTAATTTATTATATAAACTTAAAGATCAATTAAAACATATTGATAATTAAAAGATGGGCCTGACTGGAAAGAGAATGAAGTAAGTTTATGACAAGCAAGTATCACATTGCCTATTAAATCGTGTGATTAATAAATTAGTAGGTAAAAGAATAATTGGCAACAATGATTCAAAACTAGGAACTATCCTAGATCTTAAATATGCTTTAGCAAACAATATGTTAGCTAAGACAGAAGTTGAAGAACTTTTAGCAGCTTAGGATTAGCAAAATCTTTCAAATCCAGGTAGTTGTAAAGATTGGGATTATACAGTTAAACAACAAGTTGTAACTCTTTCAAAGTTACTATTCAGCTGAAACCATGAAGAAAAATTGGTTATCTAAACTTGAAGAAACTTATAAAGTTATTTTATTCTAACGAGAGTTCGATTCTCTCCAGGTCCACAATCCCGAATAAAAAGTGAGTTAGGCTGTGAAGCAAACCTCACTTTTGTTAATTATAGTCAGGTGGCGGAATTGGGAGACGCTTAAGGGTTGGATGGATGTTGCAACTGAAAAACAAAGAATATAACCTTTAAAAATCCATCATACAGGTTCAAATCCTGTCCTGACTACTAAAGTACCTCGAATGCTTCCCATAAGAACAGCACACTAGATGAGGTCATTTTACCATGTAAACGAATAGCCCAAGGTATAAGTTATGATGGATAATCCAACCTCTCTTTAGTAGACGTGCTAAGGAAGTTGGAGGATATTAAGTCAAGTAGCATAATGTAATGCAGGAGTACCTCCAGTGGATTAGAGCATACGAGATGGGTGAAAGTTCCCGTTCCTAGTTGGCCACCACTCTCCTTTAGTGGCATCCTTTATTGGATATGTGGGTTCAAATCCCACCTTGACTACTAAAATTATAAATTTTCACTTTAAAAACTAAAACTATGAGTAACAGTAAAAATTATGCTTATAAAGCATCAGGTATTATTAAAATAGTATTTACAAAAGATGGACAATTTGTAACTACTATTATGTCACAAAAACAATTAAAAAACTACCCAAGTGCAAAATATGATATAGTAGAAATAATATAAATTAATAACCTAAAAAACAATCACAAAATGGAAACTAACATTACTTTAGACAAATACTGTAAATATTTGTATTTTTGGAATGGTAAACCTACAACACTAGGTCAATTATCAAATCCTCAATTAGAATCAATTATCAAATTTATTAACAAATATCCATCAGGATTATTAAATGGTTATAGTAAACCAATGTATGTAGAAGCAGTAACTTATATTTTAAAATGTAGAGCTAATGCTTCTAATTATAGATTAAAAAGAATGGAGGCTATATATGCTAATAAAGCAGAAGAAAAAGCTGAAAGACTTAGTAATCATATATTACAATGCATGATTAATACTGAAAAACAATATAAAGTAAAATGTTAACAAAAGAAGAAATAAAAAGTATTATTAATAATCCAGCTTCTAGTCCTTTAGATCAGATAAAAGTCATTATGAGTTATATTAATGATTTAAAGAAAGTAGAACTGGATATTAATAATATTAATCCTCCTAGAAATGGAGCAGAATTAATGTTATTAACTCACATGTATTTAACAGCTAGTATTTATTATAGAAATGAGTAAATGGCAAAAAGTTATTTGTGATGTTGAAGTTTATTCAAACTGTTTTCTTTGTGCTATTCAGGATGCTGATACTAAAGAGAAAATAGTTTGGGAAATTTCAGATAGAATAAATGAATATGATGATATTGTAAAATTCTTTGAAAATTTCAAATATTATCTAATTACATTTAATGGAATACATTATGATAATTGCATATTGTTGTATATTATACACAATAGATTAGATAATGTAGATAATTATTTACAAAAGCTAAAAGAATGGTCAGATTATATAATTGACAATGAATTTTGGTGGAATGACAAAGAGTTAAGTAAATATAAATATCATAATAAATGGGTAGACATTGATTTATATTTATATTGGTCTAAAATGCTTAGATTAAGTAAGAAAATAAGCTTAAAAGGCCTTGCTATTCAACTTAATTATCCTGTAGTACAAGAATTACCATTTGATCCTTCAATGAGCTTAAATCATGCTCAAATTGATGAATTAAGACATTATAATAGTGTACATGATTTAGGTATTACTCAGTTATTATACGAAAATATGATAAATGAGATTAAATTGAGACAATATATACAAAATGTGTATAGTTTAAAATGTTATTCTTGGGATGCTCCTAAGATTGCATCTGAATTATTATTACAAGAATATTGTAAGATTACTAATCAAGAACCTAAACACGTTAAAAGTCTTAAATTTCAACATACTAATAAGTTAGAATTACCTGAAATTAACTTTAAAATGGATTGTTTTAAAGATTTATATAATGGAATGTCAAATTCCTTAAATTCTTTTAGTAAAGAGATTATATTAATTAAAAACAATACTAGTTTAAAATTAACTTATGGTAAAGGTGGTTTACATTCAGTTAACAAGAATGAATCTTATTATGAAGATGATGAGAATTGCATAATAACTTCAGATGTAGCTAGTTTATATCCAAATCTTATTATCAATTATAATCTTTTAAGACAACCTGAAGTATTAGATTTGTATATTAAAGTTAAAGCTGATAGGATTGAAGCTAAAAAGAATAAAGATAAATCTAAAGATTCTTTGTTAAAATTGATTCTTAACTCAACTTCAGGTATGATTGATAATCAATATTCTTGGTTATATTATCCAGAAGGAGCAATGAAACTTAGGTTAATGGGTCAATTAATACTTACTGTAGCAATAGAAAGATTAGTATTAGCTGATTATCAAGTAGTTAGTGCTAATACAGACGGTATAGAAGTTATTGTTCCTAAAACTCAAATTGATGATTATAAATTAATTGTTGACCAAGTTGGTAAAGAATTTAATTTAGAATTTGAACATGAGTTTTATAAAAAGATTATTTATATGAATGTCAATAATTATATTGCTCAAACAGAATCTAAGATTAAACCTAAAGGTTTATTTGTAGAAAAACCTGAATTAGGTAATAGTGTAGATTATCTTATTATACCTAAAGCATTAAAAGCTTATTACATTGATGATATTCCTGTTAAACAATTTGTTGAGAATCATAAAAACATATTAGATTTTTGTTGTAGTCAGAAAGTAGATAAATCTTATCATATAGAATGGACTAGTCCTGACTTTGTTAAGTCTAAGCAACAAAGACTGAATAGATTTTATGCATCAACTAAAGGTGGTTATATATTTAAATGTAGAAACAATACACAAGGTCATTTATTAAAAGAATCTGGTGTAATGATTTACAATAATCATAATCCTGATGTATTTCCAACAGATATAAACTATAAGTTTTATATAGCAGAAATTAATAAAATTATTAATCAAATAAACTGTAATAATCAAATGAGTTTATTTTAAAATTAAAAACAATGGAAAAATTTAAAGTAGGTGATTATGTTATAATTACTTATAGTGAAAAAAATTGGAATGAAGAAATGGATGAGTATGTAGGTAGAATAGTACAAATTACAAGTATTTATTCTTCTTCAGATTCTTCTTCAGATATAGATGGAACAGCTATTACATTTAAAAATGATGGTGGATGGGAATGGTGTTATGAAGATGGTCATTTTATAAGAGCTAAATCTCCAAATAGTATTGATGATGAAATATCATTTCAAGAATCCTTATTACAAAATATAAATAAAGAAAGTAAATTTTCTGATATTGATATTGATGTAAAAACAGGATTTATTACTCAAAAATCTAAAGAAATTATACCTAATATAGATGGTATAAAACCTAAAAGAAAGAAAGTAGAATATCAAAGTATTACAATTAAAATAAATAATAAATTCTAAATCAAAAACCAATGGCAAAAGTTGAAAAAGCAACAGTATCTGCAAAGTATGTAGATTTAATTAATCGTGATTCTTCATCTGTTAGACAAGATGAATTGACATTACATGTAAGAACAGCTGAACTTCAAGTAGAAGCAGATTTAATTCAAGCAGCAAGACTTGAAAACCTAGCTAAAGTAACATTAAATAATGTTATAGCTATGATTCCATTTAGTCCTAAAAACTACATTAACGCAAAGCGTGATTTGCAAGATGCACAAGAGTTAATTGCTGACTTAAAAGCAATAAAAGAAGAATTATTTTAATTAAAAAACCCTTAAAAACTAAAAAAACATGAGAACTATTACAGTATTAAACCCACAAACACAAACTCCAGTAACTATTAACTCTGATGTTACTACATGGTCTGAATTACAAGATGTATTAATGACTAACAATATTAACCCTCAAGGTATGAAAGGTATTGTTAGAGAAACTCGTAACTCATTGGAATCAGGCTCTGCTATTCTTCCAGAAACTAACTTTACTTTATTCTTATCAGCTTCTAAAATGGCTGCAGGTCACTAATATTAACTTTAAAAAAATAAAAACCTATGGCAAATGTTGATTCAAATTCTATAATTGATTCTTTAAGACAAGAATTAGCTTCAAAAATACAAGATATGATTGAAGAAATTGAAGTTCTTCTTGAAGAAAAAATTCAAGAGGCAGTAGATACCATTCACGAAGAAGTAGTTAATGGTGATCATGATGTAATAGCTTCTACCAGGGGTAGAGAGCTTACCCAAGCTGAAATACTTTTAGCTGAACAAAGAAAGATTGAGAGAGAGTTAGGTTTATAAATAGCAAAGCCCCTTCTGAAAAGAGGGGGTTTTTAATTTAATTAAAATGGAAATAATTACAGAAGAAGTTAACCCGTTATTTGATATAAGCTTATTAAAAGTAAATGATTATTTTGTACATAATGATTATGAATATTCATTTTTCAGAGTAACTTCAATTTCAGAAAATGATTTTATTAGTGCTGAAAAATATGATAGTGATAATTATAATATTCTAAATTTTAATTATACTTTTCAATATGAAGATTTAAATAGATATATTAAAGTAATTAATGATGAAGATTTTGTAAATAATATTACTAATTTCTTAGATCTCAATAAAAAGATTTCACATATTATATATAAAGCGGATAATGCTTGTGAAAATTATCGTAAAGAAATAATAAAATATGAAAATAAGAAAAAACTAGTAAGATTTACAGATGTACTTAAACATCATTTTGATGATTCTCATTATGAATTAAATATTGTAGATAATAAAGTTGAAATAATATTGAAATATGATGATGTAACTATTGAAAATTCAGAAGGTGATAGTCATTTAATAAAATCTATGTTTGTTAAATTACATTTTAATAATTTAACTAATAAATTTGAACGTATATTAGAAGGTTATAGAGGTGATATATCAATAAAAGAATTATGTTCTACTTATGCTCATAGTCATCTAAGTACTTATACTAGAGATTTTCAAACTTTCTGCTTAGGTGCTTCAGAACTAAGTATTATTTTAAATGATGTTAGTAATAAACAATTTAATGCTGATACTTTTGACTTATTATTATACACTATTGCTGAATATGTTAAATGGGAATCTTTAGAAGGTGGTCCATATATCAAAATAAAGAATTTAAATTATAATAATGGTAATACATCATTAACTAGTTTTGATAATGATGATGTTAATAATTTATTTAGTTCTTTTATGAGTCATAAATTCTTATTTAATACTAAGTTTAACTTTAGTACTAATAAAATTGAAGTTGTTAAAGATGAACACTTTGTAAAAAATGTTACTTCAACATGTCCTGATTCTTTAAAAGCAATAGTAATTAATGATGTAGCTTCACCTATTATGAATTCTGATTCTATAAAAAGAAATGCTCAGGCAAAATTAGATACGCTTAGTAAATTTAAATTTAAAGGTGAAACATATCCTAAATTATATGAAGAACCTGAATTTAGTGAATTATTTAAATCTGATAATATCGAAGCTCAACCTAAGTTAGTAAATGCCCTTATTGAAAAATTAGAAACTCAAATTAATATTCACTTCTTAAATAAATTAAATGACAAAGTATAAAGAAATAAATTTAAAAGCTAAATCTAAATTAATAATCTCAAAAGAGTTACAATCTCAAATTATGTTTTTACATAATAAAGTAAAAGACATAGAGTGGTCTGGTATATTATTTCATAGTGTAGTTTCAGGTAATATCAATGAACCTGAAAATCTAGTACTAAAAGCTGAAAGAGTATATCTACAAGATATTGGTGTAAGTACATATACTGAGTTTGAAACTAATGAGAAGATATTAGATTTTTATGATGCATATCCTGAAGCAATGACTTGGAAAATGAGTTTAATTCATACTCATCATTCAATGCAAGCTTTCTTTAGTGGTACAGATACTAAAGAATTACATGATAATGCAGGAAAGTATAATTATTATTTATCTCTAATTGTAAATCACAAATCTGAATTTTGTGCTAAGATTGCAATTGCAGCTGAATATAATATTGAAAGAGCAAACTATACCTTTAAAGGTTTTAATGGTGTAGAAGTTATTGAATCTTCAGGTACAAAATCTGATGTATTAATGTTAATAGATTGTGAGATTGAATTTGAACAAGATGTTTTTGATATAAATAAATATCATGAAATTAATGAGGCTAAAAAGGTAACTAAATCTTTTGGTACTTATGATTTTTCAAAATCCTTTGGAGAAGGATTTGGTAATTATAGAAATAATTATCATTCTAACATCATCAATAAATATTCAAATCAAACTAGTCTATTTGAACAACCTAAAATAACTACAACTTATAATATATCTGAACTAGATGTAAGAAAGTTTTTAGTTAAATGGTTAACATTAGATATTACAAATGAAACAATATTGTCAGATGTATTAGCTTTAACTAGTAAATATAAATCTACTAAACTTACTAACTTCATAGAAGAAATTGATATGAATTTAGAATATTTTATAGAAGAAATATTTCCTAATTTACCTATCGGTAAAGAAACTGATAAGTTATTACTGATGTCAATAGATGTACTTTCTAAGTATTCTTCGTTTAAAGTAACTAATAGCATTACTACATTATTAACTATGTATATTTCAGAAGAATATACTATTAAAAATGCTAAAAAAAGTAAATATGACAAAAATTAATGTTAAAACTTCAAGATTTAGAGATGCTCCTTGGTTTAAAGAAAATCAACAAGTATTAATAGGTGGTGCAGGTGGTATAGGTTCATGGTTAGCTTTATTTTTAGCTAGACAACAATGTCAAATTTATATCTATGATCATGATAGGTTTGAAGAAGTTAATATGGCAGGACAATTCTGTAAAACAAGTAATATTGGCTCTGATAAAACTTTAGCAGTTAAAAATAATATTATAGATTTTGCAAGTAATTATAATGTAACTACTTTTAATGAATATGATGAACATTCTATTTGTACAGAAATAACTTTTTCAGCTTTTGATAATATGAAAGCTAGAAAACTTATGTTTGACAATTGGGTTAATTATATAAATTCTGAAGAGTCTAGTGGTTTTAAACTTTTTATTGATGGTAGACTTAACGCTGAAGAAGGTGAAGTATATGTTGTAACTCCAGATAAAATAGAAGATTATCGTAAGACATTATTTGATGATTCTGAAGCTAGTCCTTTAAACTGTAGTTATAAATCTACTAGTCATTGTTCAGCAATGATAGCATCATTAATGGTATCTGCTTTTAATAATGCTTACACTAATCATGTATTAAATTTAAACTATAGAGAAATACCATTCAGTATAAAGTATCAATTACCTTTATTAAATTTTGAAATACAATGAGTTTATTTAGAAAATATACAACAGATAGTCCTGGTTCAAAATATTTAATGTTTGATACTTCTTTAGATTATATTCCTTTAGTATTAGCTAATAAAGTAAAAATAAATGCTGCATATCCTACACTTCCAGCAACAGCTTTTACTATTAAAAACTGGGATCATGATAAAAGACTTGCTATTAGTAGAAAATATAATGAAATATTTAATAAAAATATGAGAACTGATATTGGTGTAATATTTCATAATTATTTAAGAACTTATGGATTATTACAAGGTTTGAAATTATTTAAAGAAAATATTGATAATATTATTGATTATCAATTGTTAGATTATGATAATTTAGTATTTATTAAAAATAATATACAGGATAGTATTTCATATTTAAATAATCACTTTAAAAATTCAAATATTAAAAATGTTTCTTATGGTTTAGGAGATAATAGAACATCATCATTGGTAGGTCAATACTTTATAGCTGATAATTTTAATAATCATAGTTGTGATATAAGTTATGTATTAATGATTCAAAAAGATTATTATAAAGAATTTATGTTACGAGAATTATTAGATAAACCTATTGACATAAGTAAATTACAATGGTGGGTTGATTCAAAAAATCTTACAAGACTAAATACTTATAAAAAGAGAGCTTATAGTGCTATTGTAAAAACTATTAAAGAAACTCAGATTGAAATTGTTGGTAAAGATAATATCAATGATATTTTACTAAGTTATAATAAACCAGTAGTAAATACAATTTCAGCAATTAATGATTTTAATAAGTTATTGACAGATCATGTAATGAATGAAATCTATAATTTTAATAATCCTCCAGAAGAATTAAAATTAAGTATTAAAAAACCAAATGTAGTATCAGTAAAATTAAAAGGTATGAAATTACCTAAACCTAAAGTAGTAGTACCTCAATTAGTAGATTAACAATTAAAAACAAAATAACATGGAAAACCTAACATCAGAAACAACAGTAATCAGTAGTAATGAAACTACAACAACTTCTAAAGAAGTTCGTCAAATTTCTAAATCAGAGTTAACTAGATTAGTTAATGAAGGAAAGAAGAAGGATGAAATATCCTCTTATTATGGATTGAATAACGCACAAACTACAAAGTTATTACAATCTGCAGGATTAAAAATTCGTAAATTTCATAAACCAACTTTTACATTAGTAGACTAGTATGAAAAGAGAAGATATACAAGAGTTAGCTTTAAATAAAGCATTAGAGTATAAAAGATGTAGTTTAGCACTTAGTGGTGGTACAGGTAAAACTTTAATAGGATTACAACATATGGTTAAACAACCTAGTAATTCTAAGTTTTTAGTAGTAGCACCAAAGAAGTCTATATTTCAATCTTGGAAAGATGATGCTGTAAAGTTTAACTTTGAGTATCTTCTTAAACAAATTACATTTTCTACATATTTATCATTACCTAAACAAAAACAAGACTTTCATACTATTTATTTAGATGAGTGTCATTCATTGAAATTTAATCACAATGAAGTTTTAAGTAAGTTTAATGGTAATATTTTAGGATTGACAGGAACACCTCCTAAACACCCTCAATCTGAGAAAGGGTTTATGATGGATAAGTACTGTCCTGTAGTTTATTCTTATAATACTGATGAAGCCGTTGACCACAAAATCTTAAATGACTATAGAATTGTAGTTCATTATGTGGATTTAAATCCTGACAAAAACATTAAAGTTACAAAAAACAATTCTACTTGGATGACTAGTGAATCTGCAATGTATAATTACTGGTCACTTAGAGTAGATAGCTCTGTAGGTAAATTAAAGCAAATAGCTGCTATTCAAAGAATGAAAGCTATGCAAATATTTGTATCTAAAGAGAACAAAGCTAAAGAGTTACTAAATAGCATTGGTGAGTATAATAAATGTTTATGTTTTGCGAGTACACAGGAACAAACTGCAAAGATTTGTGCTGCAACTTATCATTCAAATAATAAGTTTTCAGAACAAAATTTAGAAGCATTTAAGTCTGGTAAACTAAATAAACTATGTGCTGTAGAGCAACTTAGTGAAGGTATTAACATTCCTAATCTTAAATATGGTATAATTATGCACTCTTACGGCAATGAGAGAAAAGCTAGTCAAAAAATATTTAGATTTTTAAGGTTAAATCCTGATGAGCAATCTACAGTACATATTCTTTGTTATAAGAATACCATAGATGAACAATGGGTAAAATCAGCATTAGAAGATTTCAATCAAGATAAAATAACTTATATATGATAGATAAAATTAATGTAGATATTGAGATGTTAATCTCTAATAAATTAAAACTAGAAGAATATTTTATTTTATTTTGTTTAGTCAACAATGACGAAGATTTATTAGTAAGATACATTACTGAATGTGGTACTGTAGATACTAATAGTTTTCGTAAACTAAGAGAATCTGGGTTTATTATTCTTACAGATGAAGTTAATATTACTTTTAACAGCGTTAAGATAACTGCTCAAACTGAAAAATTATTTGGGTCAAAAAATAGTATAGAATTCGATTTATTATTTCAGGAAGTATTAGCAACATATCCTAGCAAAGTTAAAAGATTAACTGGTGGTACAAGAAGACTACATAATGATTTAGTTAGATGTAAAAAGAATTATAGACTTACCGTTGTGCATAATGGTGTCATTAATTTAGATTTACATAAAAAAATAATCTTATGTATTCAATTGTATTATCGAGAACATTTGAAAGATAATAAACAAGAGTTTATGCAATTATTAGCTACTTTCTTATCTCAAAAAACTTGGGAACAATATTTATCTGATTTGAATAATGTAACAACTTTACCTCAAAATAATTATGACGCAATTTAAAGACAGAATACTAAAAGGTTTAGAAGGTGATTATTCAGGTTTGAATAATGGTTTCAATAGAATTAATAAATACATTTATAACATTCAAAGAGGTTGTTATACTTTACTAGGTGGATTATCAGGTAGTTCAAAGACTACATTATGTGATTTTATCATATTAAGTGGTATCCAAGATGCTAAAGCTAAAAATATACCTATAAATGTTATTTATTATTCTTGGGAGATTGATGAAATAAGTAAGAAAGCTAACTGGTTATCTATTTTAATTTATAATAAGTATGATAAGATTATTTCTCCTCAAACTATAAACGGTTTAGGTGATTCAAGGATAACAGAAGAAGAGAAAGAAATTGTATTTTCTGAGTTACCTGAATTAGAAGATTTATTTTCAAAAATAACTTGGCACTGGACTCCTATGAATCCTACAGGGTTGTACCATGAATGGTGGAATGGGGTAGGTAACAAGGGGGAATTTTCTTATGATACTTATATTGATGAATCTGGCAACAGTAAAGATAGAGTAACTGGATGGCGAGCTAAAAATCCAGAAGAGTATAATATTGTAGTATTAGATCACTTAGCTCTAGCTAAAATGGAAAGAGGATTTACTTTAAAACAAAATATTGACAAAATCTCTGAGTATATTGTTGCATGTAGAAATATGTTTAATATGACATTTTATATTGTGCAGCAATTTAATCAGGGTTTAAGTAATATAGATCGTATAAAATATCGTGGTGTAGACTTATCTCCAGAGCAATCTGACTTTAGAGATTCAGTTAATCCATATATTGATGCAGATGTTGTTTTAGGTTTATTAAATCCTTACAAAATGCAGTTAGAGACTAGTCTAAACTATAATATTAATGTAGAAGGATTTCCTGGTAATTTAAAAGGTAAGTATAGACTTTTAAAAGTCATTAAAAACAGATTAGGTCAAGATAATATATCTATTGGTTTATATACCAAACCTGAAGCTGGTTACTTTGAAGAATTACCAAGAGAAATGACTTTAGAAGATTATACAAAATATTTAAACAAATAAATGGGAAGAATTATTTTAACAATTGGAGAACCAGGTACAGGTAAATCCAGAGCTATTCTAAATTTAGATGAATCAACGACTCTATTAGTTAAGCCTAATAGAAAAGAACTACCCTTTAGAGGTGGAGCTGTAAAATATAGTACTGAAAAAGGTAATGTAGTAAATTGTTCTACATTTCCTGATTTAGGTAATATTTTACTTAAAGTAAACGAAGGTACAAAGTTTAAAACTGTAGTAGTAGAAGATTTCACTCATTATTTAACTAATAGAGTAATGAATGATGCTAAAATTACAGGATTTCAAAAGTGGACTGACTTAGCCGTAGATATATTTAAAAATATTATCAAGGTAGAAGAAAAGCTAAGAGATGACTTAAATGTTATTATTATTGGTCACACAGAAAGAAATACTGATGTAAATGGTAATAGTATTATTACTTTACAAACTGCAGGCAAATTGATGGATAATCAGCTTAAAATTCCTTCTTATATTACTTATGTATTACATACTGAAGTATCTGAAAAGAATGGTAAGATGGATTATTCATTCTTAACAAATAGTGATGGTACTAGATTAGCTAAATCTCCAGAAGGATGTTTAGATGCTCGTGAACCTAATGACTATAAAGTAATATTAGATAAAATTGCAAAATTTCAATCAGGAGAATAATCCTAAATTAAAAATTAATTAATAACCTTAAAAAAATAAATTATGTTTGATTTTCAAAACGCAGAACTAAATAAAAATTCTTATAAAGAAACTATTAAACCAGGAATCCATGTAGTAAAAATTACCAATGTTACTAATGGTGTAAGTGCTCAAAAACAAGCTCCATTTTTAGAGTTTACAGCTGAATCTATTGATGGATCTGCTGAGTTAAAACAACAATATTATTTGAGTACTACTGTTAATCCTGGTAAACAAAAATCTGCTTGGGATATTTCTAAAAATGCTATTTTATCTTTAGTAGCTGCTTCTAACAGTTTAGATGAAGAAACAGCTAAATCTAAAATGCCTAGTGCTAAATCTGCTGAAGAATTAGCTCAA
>Ga0181344_1000719_pt1 | contig 12838 bp, 25 predicted proteins | sample Su13VDMLBDD_FD_130098 | JGI IMG/M metagenome (GOLD analysis project Ga0181344, IMG submission 130098) | Freshwater viral communities from Lake Michigan, USA - Su13.VD.MLB.D.D | ecosystem: Environmental > Aquatic > Freshwater > Lake | place: USA: Michigan | collected 2013-07-15
CTAACTAGATTAGAAAATAAATATGAAATAAATAATCAACCTTTTAAAAATTCATCTTACTCTAGTTATGTAACTAGTCAGGCATTTCCTGGTAGAAAAATAAAATCAAACGTGGAAGATATAAGACTTTATATATCTTTTAATGATAATCATCGTCCAGACACCGCATCAATATCTCCATCATCTTATATGAAATGTCATATAAAAGATTTAATAGAAGATAAGAGCACATGGCCGAATGCTAGAATAAGTGATATACGTTTATATGTGAAAGGATATAAAACTGAGAAGAAATCTATTCTAACCAAAATAAAATCATTCTTTAAATAATGAGATATATTAAACCATTCAATGAAGCAGTAGGTGACACCTTCGCTCAAGACTTAAAAGATTTCTGTGAAATGAATCTAGCTTATCTATTGGATGAAGAGTTAGATATTTCTATAATGTTAGTTAGAGGTGGTTTAGGTTTAAGTTTCAAACTTACATTAGTATTAGATGACAATCCTAGATTATGGAATGATATAAAAGATCATATGATTCCTTTCTTAACTAGATTATCTAATCAATATGAACTTAAACAATATGCTAGAGGAATGGGACATACTCATAAAAATAAAAAAGATGTCAAAATAGAAGTAACACGTGATCTAGAAGCAGCTAGAAACAGATTTCCTCATCGTAAAACAGAATTATACTACCAAGTAAATAAACTAATCAATGATGATATAAAATCAGGTCTTTATTATGATATGTCTACTTATTATAATACGACAGATAATGATGATGTTTTAGAATCTTATATAACAGAGTTTGAATTTATAATTGATGGATATAAACAACCAAAGAAAGATGTTGTAACCAAAATAAAATCATTCTTTAAATAATGAGATATATTAAACCATTCAATGAAGCCAAAGATAATTGGTTCAATATAAAAGCTTCTGACGTATTAGATTTCGCTAATAACTCTCACCTCGCTTACCTACTAGACGACGGATATATAATAGATGTTAGAAGACAATCAGGTGGAACTCACAATGATAATGACCAATTAGGAGCTGAATCTTATATTAGAATTATCAATTTTGAAAATACTAAATCAATACCAAAACCTTGGTCTGAAATGAAAGATTATATCATACCATTCCTAAAGAGATTTGTAAATCAATTTGGTTTATCCAATATAAAAATTGAAATGGGTTTAAGATGTATATCAACAGATAATTTGGCACTTTTGAAAGCACCCATCGCCATAAAAACATTTACACCGGATGATATATATGATAATAAAGTAAAACTAGGTAGAGGAGATTGTGTTGCTGAAGTAAATTGGATTAAAATAAAAAAATAATATGAAACATATTAAACCATTCAATGAGGATATAACCTCTTTTAATTTTGAAGAAGATCTACAAGACTTCTGTGAGATGAATCTAGCTTATCTATTAGATGATATTGCTAATTTATATGTTACCAACGTTAACGATTGGGATGAATACTCTTCAAGTGTAGAAGATTTTCATAAAATAGTATTATCTTTTAGTAGAAACCCTAAACAATGGGATGAAATAAAAGATCATATTATTCCTTTTCTAACTAGATTAAATAGAGAATATGAGGTTAAAAGCTTATATTTAGACACAACTCTTAGATATGATAGTAAATATAAGATTGAAGATCTAATAAATGATAAATTAAGTTTTGATTCAACAACTTCGATATATAAAATATGTTTATATGTAGAAGATTATAAACAACCAAAGAAATCATTCGTATCAAAAATAAAATCATTCTTTAAATAAATGAAATACATTAGACCATTCAACGAAAGTAAAGAAAACCTGGTAGAAGATTTACAAGACTTCTGTGATACCTCATTAGCTTACCTATACGATGAAGGTTATAATGTTAGTTTATCTATAAGAGATCAAGTAAAATACCCAGGAGTAAATCATATAGTTGTGAGTTTAGGTTTACCCAATGAAAACTATGTTGCATTACGACCATACGATGGTTATCGAAAATTCCATTGGAATGACGTAAAAGATTACTACATACCATTTTTACAGATGTTACAAAGAAGATATGAGTTGATACCTTATTTAGATGATACTTCTCAGGTTTACCTTCAGTTTAATACTATAAGTGGATTTAGATACTTATCATTAGATCAAGTGATAAATGATAGAACCGGTTTAGATCATAATCTAAAAGCACCTCTTTGGGGTATAAATATAAAAATACAAGGTAAAATATAAATATATGCAAAAATCCGCACGGATTTTACTCATTTAACACTTTTTCTATCTGTTGTTGTCTCCACAACATTAAATCCATAAAACAATGTTCCGGATATGGTGAAACCTCTCCACCATCATCCATTATATAATAAGACACACCACGTATCTCCGTCACATCGTAAGTCTTATCCAATGTCAACCACCTAAAATGAAGAGCTGGTCTATCCACAGATGAACTAGTTGATATACATTTAACTATCATACTACTTTCTCTATTCTATTCGTTTTCGTATTAAATAACATATCTCCACCTATAACCTCATAGGTAACCCCACCTATAACCTTTACCTTACCATGATCCTTATGAGAACTAATTGTTTTAAGTAAAGCAGAGCCATCCTCACAGAAAACCCTCTGTGGAACTTTTCTAACCACCTTTGCCATATAAATATAATTTATAACAAAGATAGTCATTTTATATGACTCTCACAAGTGAGCAAGGTTTATATCCAATATAAACAAAAAATAAAAAAATGACAAAAATCTGCACGGATTTTTGCCAATTACCTTGGTTAAATGAAATAACCTCATTTTTCATTATTTATATTAAATATATAAGTTATAAAAAAAATATAGATTATATGAAATACGTAAAATTATTTGAAAACTTCACTAATGAAGAAGTTAAATTTCAAAACCCAAATGGTAAGTTGGTTTCTACACATACATTCGGACCTGAAGAACATGGTGATTTTTGTCTAACTGTTTCTGAATGTATTGAAAAAAATAATAAGCCAGTCGCATGGTGTCTTTATAGTAATCCATCAAATCAGACAGGGTTTGGATTAACTATACAAAGAGCTGAAACATTTTGGAAACAATATGTAAATGGTGAAAAGAAATTCACTGTAGTAGAAATGGATGATAAACTTATCGGTGTATTACACGAAGGTGATAAGATTCTTATGGCATTTGATGAAATGGATTTTAAAGTAGACCCTTCTACATTAAATGGTTTAAAGTTCTAGTAAAACCATTACTTGTTATGAACAGTTAAATAAAAAAACCCACTATTAAGTGGGTTTTTTTATAAGTTTATTGGTTGAAAATTCACCAGTTGAATATTTTGGTTCCTTTGACATTTGCTGAATAGATTTTTCCTTTAGTTGATCATCTTTCTTTATAGATCCAATACAATCTATATCTACAACACATATCTCAAGAGAACTTTGTTTATATTTTTTTCCTATAACTTCCCAACTACCCGGTTTATATTTAACATTTCCTTGGTCATCTAATTCTGGTTCTAATTTGTCTTCACCATATGGTCTTTCACTATATACACCAGAAAGACCCAAACTTTTAACCAAGTTCATTGAATCTTGATCCATTTCGGATATCATTTTGAAGTCAAAATAGTCGGCTCTCAAAAACTTACTTCCTGGTTTGATATTTATAGAATAAACAAATATACTATCAATATCTTCGGAAGCCCTTGCCATATAGTGTATAGTGTCCCAATCCGTTTTTTCGTCTTCGTCATAAGTACTCAGATAAAATCCCCATTTATTCTTGATGTTCCTATCACGGCCTTTTACCTTATCTTCTAAAGTTTCTGCTCTATCAGAAGACATTGGATTCATTGAGTTTTTTATAGAACCTGTGTTAAGATTAGGATTTAAAGAAACATGAGTAAAAAAACTAACATTGTTTTCTTTGATTATATCTTCAATAGAAATCCACATTTTTGACCAATGTTCTTTAAGATAAAAAGGTTTTTTTTCTATCCACAATTTATTTCTCTCTTCATCTGTTTTATTATCAATATCTTTAATTTTAAGAAAGTTTTCTCTAGCAACATCATCTATACTAGAATTTTTAAAAAACTCTACGAATTTACCATTTTCACTCAGAAGTCCTTTCCAAGGAAGTTGATTTCTTACATCAGTTGGAGATTGATTAAATATATTATTTTTATCAATAGAAAAATTTTCAAATGTCTTAATATAAATCATATCTTTTTTATTTTTTAGTATATATTAAATAAAAAATCCTTATCTTTGTATCACTGAATTGGTAACCAATCCAACTGGGGTCGAGCTGTAATGAGTGGAAGAGTAGACTCCAACCTACATACACTTAACTATCATCATTCCTCTGCAACTATTATTAATATACGACTAATCAAAACATCTGGTACTATAGCACCATTAACAACCTGCTCAACAGATAACCAATCACCAGATTTCCCTACGTTAAAATAATCTACCACACATTCAATAACCTCATACTGATTTGATAACCTTTGTAAAAATGGTATGAAATGATCCTGAACCTCTGAAAATTCCCAAAAATTTGTTCTATCTCCAATCCATTTATAAAAATGAATTAAATGACCCGGTTTATGCCCAGGTGAAACATAAGGTAAACTATCCCTACGTGTTATCATTATCTTATAATCATCATCCATGAGATAAGCTAAGTTCATCTCACAAAACTCTTTTAAATCATCTTTAACTGATTCAACGATTAAATTAAAATTCTTAATATGTTTCATAGACTATATATTATTATCAGATAGTAGTCTTTTTATCTTTAACATTCTTTGCTCAATAACTTTATAACCATCCAGTATAACAACTACTGAACTTTCCTTATCCTTATAACCCGTAAAGTAATCATTAAAGATCCCCTTTACCACCTTCCTTTTTCATTTTGTCAAAAATCCGTTCATTTTTTTGAAGGTTGTAAATTATCATCCTACGAGAAAATGCCCTTATCTTACTCGCCCATTCCCTCATATAATCAACCTGTCTATAATTATATTGCTCTACACTCATATCTTCTACCTTAGACATTATTTCTACCTTTACTATACAATACGTCAACCAAACGTTTTATCTTAACCAAACGCTTAGGAACAACAAATAATTTCATCATCATCTTCCTTATTTCATATGAATCAACATCAACCGGTTCAACCCGTGTCAAACCACTATCCTCTCTCATAAACCCAATTGTTCTAATTTTTCCTCACGAAAATCCACAAACGAAACAAAATAATCCCCTAAATATGGTAAACTATTACCATCATATAAAGAAAATAACATAGAACCTCCCTCTTCATTAGAAACATAAACATTTACACCTTGCTTTATCGCCATTATAATATAACTCTTATCCTTTATATTTCTGGACCAACTACGATTATATAAAACATACGTACAATAAGTCTTCGTACAAACCAATATATCACCTTTCTCCACCACCAAACAACCTTTCTATTATCTTCATCCTACGTATAGTATTAAATAAAGATAAAGGTTCAATCAAACCCTCATTCTTTAATTCAATCTTCCTCTCTATAGATTCAACTATCCTTCTTTTTAAATCCATATCCAATCCCAAAAATTCTCTTTATCCTAGTCTTCCTTCTAACCCTTCTCAAAAACTTGAAATGAGTTATCCCATCATCCTCTGTTTCATCCAACCAAACATTCTTATTTATCCAAGCCATTACCAAATAACCTTTTTATCTTCCCAATACGGTTATACCTAATCCTCATCATCCTCTCTATTCGATTCACATAATCCCAATCATCACTTATCATATACTAAATAATCTTTTTATCTTTAACATCCTTCTAAAGACCTTTCTCGGTACAATCTTCGTCGGTGGCCAAACCTGGAAACCTTTATTTCTTCTTTCCATACTTATTCAAAAAATCCTCTAAGATACATTCGATCAATTCGTTTCTCTTATAATCATTCTTCTCACAATACGTTTCAAACGCTTGTAAGAGCTCCGTGGTAAGCGAGAAGTGTATTCGTTGTCTTTGGGGTTTTGGTGGTTTATAACCTTTCTTTGCACGTTCAAACATAATCTGATTCCTTTTTCTTTTATATATTAAAACCCGTTCGTTGTTGAAACCAAATTGCAAATAAATGTAATAACCTCAGAAAGGGTTTTGGTGACAACCTTACAAGTGCGTATAGGATCAACTTAAAATTTGAGTAAAAAACGACCGGATTTTCTACACTTTTGGTAGCTACCCATATTTTACGTATATTTGCCAGTTATTTACTTTCTAATAGATTTTGAAGTTTTCTATCTCTAATACTCTTCGAGAGTTCCACTATTCTCTATTGTGTGATACTCGTTATAGCATTTCATACTCTTCGAGAGTTCCACTAGAGCAGCAAAAGTCGTAAGGCAGACCATCGTTCACCACAAGTAAAGTGTCGAATGGTTCATAACATGATTGGCATTGTATTGTTATTTCTTCCATATACTTTTATTATTTTAATAAAGTAAAGTTTTTATATATATGTGTATGAAACATATTAAACCATTCAATGAAGCAAATGTTACGGGTCAGTTCTTAACTGATTTAAGGGATTTCTGTGAGATGAATTTAGTTTATTTGATGGATGATGGATTACAGGTATCTGTTACAAAGCATCCGATAAACAGGGAGGATATGGGTAATAGTCATTTATCTTTTGTTAGGTTAAATTATTCTGTAACGAATCAAGCTTCTATGGATGATGTTGATTTATTGGTTCATAAGAATTGGAATGATATAAAGGATGTTATTATACCTTTCTTTACTAGGTTAGATAGGAATTATAATGTTATTAGGTTTGGTCAGTTACCTATAGTAACTTCTGGTTTATTTGTTCAGGGTAGTTTAAATGGTCAGGTTCAGTTTGGTTTGAGAAGAACTATAACTAGTGGAGGATTTCGTAAGAACTTTAGTTTGGATGATGTTATTAATGATAGGTTAGATTTGGGTAATAATTTGATTTTTGAGATTAGGTTCTTTGTATCTTGCAATGATGATAATGATGTTATTATACCGGAAGTTTCACTACCTAAGAAATCTATTGGTTCGAGGATAAAGAAGTTCTTGGGTTTTGATGATTCTCATTTAAGATAGTGGAACTCTCGATACATCATCGAGTAAGTTCCAATCTAAGAGACTCCAGTCTATAGGAGTTATCATATTATCTATAAGGTATTGATTAGTTTTACTAAAGTGTTTATTATTGAACCATTTCCCTTGGTTCGCTGATAGTGGTGATGGATGGCCAGACTTCAGTATAAGGTGTTTTGTACTATCGATTAGTTTTTCTGTCTTGTGAGCTTGTGAACCCCATAGAATAAATACGAGGTTTTCTTTAGTATTATTTAGTTCTGATATAATGTTATTGGTGAATTGTTCCCAACCTTTATTCTTATGAGAGTTAGGTTGGTGTTTTCTTACTGTTAGTATTGTATTAAGAAGTAGTACACCTTGGTTGTGCCAATGGGTTAGATTGCCGTGTGTTGGTATAGGAATGTTTAGGTCGGTATTTAGTTCTTTAAAGATGTTTTTAAGTGAGGGTGGGATAGTTGTGTCTAGGGTGGAGAAAGCTAGACCGTGTGCTTGGTTTTCACCGTGGTATGGGTCTTGACCTATAATAACAACTTTGGTGTTATTAAGGTTGGTTAGTGCATTGAGTATAAGGTGTTTTGGTGGAAAGCATTGGTGTTGTGAGTATTCTTTATCGATGAATTGTTGTAGTTCTTCGGGTAATTGTATCATGATAGTAGTAGTTTTAGTCTAAAGTTTCTTATTGTTTGTTTATCTGCTTTGGCGAGTTCTAGTGCGTATAGTAGTGCGCTTTCGTATGTTGGTAGTGTTATTTCGTTGTTTGTGCCGTATCCGCCGCATATGGCTGTTCCTAGTTGGTGTGTTACGGTGCAGGAGTATCGGTTACCTTTGTGTGTAGTATCGTAGAAGGCATCGATTTCGATGGTTGTGTAGGGGTCTAGTTGTATTGTTTCGATTATATTTTTGGTATAATACTTTGATTTTGGTAATTTCATTGTGATGATTTTATATATAAGTATATGATGAGGTATTTAAAAAGTTTTATGGAGTCTGATTTTTATGTTAGGTTGAAAGGTGATGATTTACAGGATGAGTTGGATGATATTTGTGAGCCATTTTTGGCACCATTGGCGGATGATGGGTTTACGTATGAGGTAAGACCGGCTTGGAATGGTGAGTTTGATATACGATTAAGTTTTAATGGTTCTTGGGCAGGACCTTATGGTTCTGAGGTAAATAAGTTATTTGATTATTCATTGGTTATGGATAGGTTTATCCCGTTGGTTCGTGTGTTGTCGAGGAGGTATGATTTACATGATACTGTTTATTTTTACAGTACAGAGGTTTATGATATAGATAGGAAGGTTTTTACTGTTGATCAGATATTGAATGATGAGTCGCCGGATTTTTTGGTTACTACGGTTAAGTTGACGGTTAAAGGTAGGAAATAGGTGGTGGTTGTGGTGGGACCAATCAGGGGTTCGGGGAGCCGTTGCCTTCGGCAAGGAGTTTGAGGGTCGTCTGCGTCGTAAACGTGCTGACGCACGTGGGGTTTTAAAATAAATTGTAGTGATGAGATACATAAAGAAGTATAACGAAAGTAATTCAGAGGTTTTAGATGAGCAAGAGATAAAAGATTTTTGTGAGATGAATCTAGCTTATTTGTTGGATGATGGTTTAAGGGTTTTAGTTTCGCCAGATTATTTTGATTTAAAGGTTATAGATTATAAGGTGACGTTATCATTTAGATTATATGCTAATAAGAGGTGGGGTCAGATAAAGGATCAGGTTATACCATTTTTGACACATTTAAGAAATGAGTATGATTTAGTAGCGGATTTAGGTAATATGAAAGTTGACTATTCTCAAAAGGTATTTTTAAAGAATAATATAAGGATTGAGATAATTGGTTTGGAAAACACATATCCTGATTGGTTTAATATAGATGATGTTATATCGGAGAAGATTGTTCCGGCTGGTCGTCTCCAAGACGATTATAAGATTTATACAATTCAGTTTAAAATTAAAGGTAAGAAATAATGAAACATTTGAGAAGGTTTAATGAAGATGTAAGTGAAGATGATTATAAAGAATTAAAAGAGTTCTGTGAATTATCATTTGCTTATTTATTAGATGATGATAAATATCACTTATATGTTTCTTTGAGATTGCCTAATGAGGGTGTTTGGATAAATTTAAGTACGAGTATGAAAGACTCATTACAGTGGGATGAAATATCAAATCATTTTATACCATTTCTAAAAATATTAGATAGAAGATATAATATAGATAAGCCACCAGTTAAGGTTGATCCTTTTTGTGAGCCTAATAAACGTATTAGAATAAAAATAAAGGGTAAAAAACCTATTTATTGTTCGGTTGATGATATTATATATGAAAATGTTTCTTTAAAAGGTAAAATCTTTGAAATAAGTATATTTGTAGGAAGTAAAAAATAAATTAAGTATGAAACATTTGAGAAGGTTTAATGAGAGTTATACTCAAGAAGATTTAGATGAGTTAAAAGATTTTTGTGAGGATCATTTATCGTATTTGATTGATGAGGATTATAAGGTTTCTGTTCAAGATTTTGAGACAAATGTTGGTAGTGTATTACAGGTTGTGGTTAAACCGCCTAAGGTTATGAGAAAGAATAATTGGGTAAGAAAATTGGAAACTGGATTAAAAGAGGAAGAGGTGGGAACTCCGTTTTCACATTTCAAGGATAGGTTGATACCATTTGTTTATATGTTATTAAAGGATTATCGTTTGATAACCAATGAAGAAATGGATGGAATGAATTTAGGTCATAATGAAGGTGGAATGGGTTTTGCGAAACCTAATAATGATAAGTATGTAAATGCGACTGAAATGGTACGTGTTGGTTCATTAGAACATTTGCTACAGGTTGAAGATGATTTAATGGTTACTACATTTTATATAAGAATTAAAAAGAAAGATTAGGTATGAAACATTTGATGAGATTTAATGAGGGTTTAAAGAATGAGTTGCAGGATTTCTGTGATACTCACTTAGCTTACATTTTGGATAACGGATTCTATAATTATATAGATCCTGGTTATCGTGATTATAGACTACGTTTAACTAAAGGATATACTGATACAAAGGTTTTTGCTTGGTATGAAATATCGGATCATTTTATACCATTTCTTTATATGTTAAATAAATATTATAATTTAGATAGTGCCATTATCGTTTTTAAAAGAGATACTGGTGAGACTGACGAGTTTTCTGTGGAGCATGTATTGCAGAAGAACTTTTCGTATAACTTTGTTGACAATAGTAAGTCAAAAAATCTTAGATCAGAGTTAGGATTGAAAGTATCTAAATCGTATATAAGAACTGGTATGAGATCGGTAGTTATTAAAAATATTAAAATAAAATAATTATGAAGCATTTGAGAAGATTTGATGAGAGTTTAAAGGATGAGTTACAGGATTTCTGTGATACTAACTTAGCTTATTTGATTGATGAGGGTTTTAGGGTAAGGATTTCAAAGTTTGAAGGAGATGACTATCATCAAATACTGATAGGAACTCCTGAGTCGAGTAATAGTTTATGGTCACAGATGAAGGATCAGGTTTTACCTTTCTTACATTTTTTATTAAAGGATTACGAATTGTATTATGATAATGGTTCAGAACCAGCGATGGGTATCCTTTCTCTTGGTAGTTGGGGTATTAAACAGGAAGAGTTAAAATTAAATCAGATAGATGATTTACCGGATAATAAGGAGATTGCTACTTTATTTATTAGGGTTGTTAAAAAAGAGGATAAAGATGTCAAGAAAGCTTGGTTTAGAAATTTTTAAATAATATATAGATAATGAAGTATTTAAAAACGTTTGAGTCTATTGATTTAGAGAAAGATTTAAGAGATTTCTGTGAGACTTATCTAGCTTATTTGTTGGATGGAGATTTTCAATTAGATGTTATTTGGATGGGACATGATTATATGGTACATCCAGAGGATTGTTATACTATAAATCTAATTAAGTTAAATGATTATGGAGCTACTGGATTTACTTGGAATGAAGTTAAAGATTCTTATATTCCTTTTTTACATATGTTAGATAAGCAGTATCAGATAATGGATGAAGGTGAAGACAGTAGAAACGCAGGACAATGGGATGTTCCTTGTATTTGTTTATATAATGGTAGTCAAAACTTTTGTGTTTCGGTTAAAGATGTTTTATCTGGTGAACCTTTACCAAATAGATATGATGATGTACCTTTATTAGAGATTACACTTCAGGTGATGATGAAAAAGATTACTGAGTCTGTTGAGTTGAAATTAGATGATATAGAACATTACTTAGCTTATTTACTTGATGAGGATTTTGAGATTAAACCTATAATACTGGGTGGTGGTTTTGCTGAGGTTAGACCACAACAAGCGATTTCGATGGAGAGAAAGCTTACTCAAGAAGAGTGGCGAGATATATTAATGACAGGTTTAACTACTAAGAGTGTGATTATTGGTGTTAAATCGGCACCGATGAGGGTTCATTATTCTGATAGATTTACACCGGTAGTTGCTTTATCTAATTATAAATGTGAGCTGTTGGATCAGATTGAGTTTTTGGCACAGGATTGTGCGGATAAACTTTTATTAAGTTTATCGGATCAGTTTTCTAGTACAAAGATTATAATGTCTTTTAAGACGGTACATAATCATGGTCAAACGATTTTTATTAGATTACAAATTATATTGATAGAGTAATGAAGTATTTAAAAAGGATTTTTGAGAGTAAGGGTATTGACGAGGATGAGTTGACGGATTTCTGTGAGATGAACCTAGCTTATTTATTAGATAACGGAGATTTTAGTATAGACATTGAATACTTTGATGATTTGATAGGTCAGTATTTGATTGTGATTAGATTGGTTAAGATGGTTGAACTTAGTCCAGGTGAAAGAATGACTACGATGTATCAGTGGCAAGAGGTTAAAGATTATATTGTACCGTTTATTGTACAATTAAATAAGAATTATAAGTTGAATACAACTTGGAATGATACTAAAGGTTCGATTACTATTCGTCAGCAGCAAGAGTGGAGAAACTTTTCATATGAGAAGTTTATGAGTGTTGTTGATAAGTGGTATGAAGATGATGATGAGATAAAATATATTGAGATAATACTAGATAATGAGATACTTAAAAAAATATAATGAAGCACTTGGCGGTGTAAATGATGTTAAAGATTTCTGTGTGGGTTACTTGGCAAATCTTTTAGATGATGATTCTTATCAGTTTAGTGTAACATCACAAATGTCTGGTTATAGAGTATCACCATCATATTATTTTAGTTTATATAAAGTAGGCAATGGAGCTTATGATATAATTAAGTGGGATAACATTAAGGATCAGGTTATACCATTTTTACATATGTTGATAAGAGAGTATAGTATTGAGCCAGCTGCACTTGTAGAACAATCAGTTTTGACATACAACAAGAATTTACAAACACAAAAGCATGTTTATATAGATGATAATCCTAGAAAGAGAACGATTAAGTTTAATAGGTATTTACCAGAGGATTATAGATCGGATTTTTATTATATGGATATAAGAAATGTGATAAAGGATGAGGAAGTTCCTGAGCAATTCTATCAATTACAAATACAATTTTACTAAAATAATATATAGTTGTATGAAATACTTAAAAAGATTTAATGAAGCAGTATCAGAAGACAA
>Ga0181344_1000721_pt1 | contig 12813 bp, 8 predicted proteins | sample Su13VDMLBDD_FD_130098 | JGI IMG/M metagenome (GOLD analysis project Ga0181344, IMG submission 130098) | Freshwater viral communities from Lake Michigan, USA - Su13.VD.MLB.D.D | ecosystem: Environmental > Aquatic > Freshwater > Lake | place: USA: Michigan | collected 2013-07-15
GGATTTGGTGATACTTATTTAAGAGATACTATCTTATCTGAGAGATACCGTCAAAACTTCTTTGCAAGTGACTTCCGTATCCGTGAGATTACTCAAGGTAACCAATTGTTGAATGCAATCAGCAGAAATGCTACTTACAATGCATTCTACATCCAACACAATGTTCCACGTTTCAACAACCCATCTGCAACATTTGATAATGATCAATACTTGTTAGAGATTGTTGTAGCTAACACTGTAACTCCTACAGATGGTGGTAACGGACAATTGTTTGCAAACTGGGTAAACACTTGGTTAACAAACTGTGGTTCTAGATGTGGTACACTTGAGTCTTTTGCTTGTGTTACTTCTTGTACACCGGTTACTCCAATTCCTGCATAGTCTATAAAGGAATAAATTATTAACTAGAAAGGGGAGCTGAGTTTCAAACTCCTCCCCTTTTTTTATAAAAAGATTATGGCAAATCATGTCTTAAGTTTAGAGGTCCCTACAGTAATGAACACATGTATCTTAAGTATTTTTGATACTAGTGTGTATTCTTCATTGATACCAATTAGCTGTCCTACATTACATATTACTGTACCGGGATTTGCTTATTCAAATGAGATTGCTGTATCACCAAATTTCAATGAAGTAATTACTGCATGTGATCTAGGGTTACAAACTCAAGATTGCGGTAGCAGTTATACAGATATCCCAGATGGTATTTACATTATTAAATATACTGTAGAGCCAGCTGATCAAGTGTATGTAGAGTATAACCACTTGAGAATATCAAAAGCATTAAATAAATACAATAAGATTTTGTGTAATGTGGATGTGAATGCATGTGATCCACCATTCAAAATAAAGCAAGAGCTTGAAGCATTGAGATTAATAAATATGTATCTTCAAGCTGCAAAAGCAAAAGTAGAAACTTGTCATGAGCCACAGAAAGGTATGAGCTTATACAACTATGCTTTAAAGCTTTTAAACAAATTGGATTGTATTAATTGTTAAATTCTTAAAAACCAACTAATTATGTCAAATAGCTCATGTCCAAACTGCGGTGCTAGATTATCTTGCGGATGTCAAAGAAGACAAGCATCTAATGGAGCTGCAGCATGTACAAGCTGTGTAGCTGCTTTAGAACAAAAAATTAAAGTACTACAGCAAGCTACTGCAGAAACAACATCTACTGTGCCCACACAATGGGGTGCAAATAGGTATAAAAAATAACATTTATGAGTACATTGGTAACATATTACAAGTTTACAAACTGTTGTGATGGAACTGAAATTTTTTTCAGAGGCTACTTATCTCTTGTAAACAATGCGGTTTATAAGTATATAGGTACTTCTTCTTTTCCAGGAACAGGAGGAAGTCTTGTTCCAAGTAATTGTTATACTTTAGCAATACTAACTACCAATGGTACAATAACTTATCCGCCAGCACCTTCCAGTATAAACTTTACAGAAATGACAGATTGTACTGATGGATCATGTGCACCATGTAGTCAACCTACATGTTTATGTCCAGATGGTTATGATAATATAGATGGAGACTGTGTTAAAACAAGTACTGTAGAAGCTGAATATACTGGAGGATTATTAACTGTAGAAGCAGGATCTAAAAGTACATATTACACTGATTCTGGTGTAAGATTATATTCTGATATTACTTCAGCTATATTTCCTATAAAAGGAGCAGGTATAAGTAATGCAGCATATACAGTAAAAGCTAATAATGGTACCGGAGCTTTGATTCCTCAGCTATCTAATGTAATGAGTAACTTATGGGGCTCAAGTACAGTAGGTTGTGATACAGGATCTACGGATGGTAGATTAAATAAAGTTGGTATTTGGGCACCAGGTATTGGTACAACTACTGAATTATGTTTTGAGTTTTGTGTAACTCCAACAGTAACTAAACAATATCTTATAGGTATAGCTGGTGATAATGAAGTTAAGTTATATTTAGATGGTAACCTTATTGTAAATTTAACAGGATCAAGTGCTGTCACAGTACCATTTAGACACTGGCATGTTTTTCCAATTACATTAACTGCTGGTCAACATACTATTGGATTATGTGGTTATGATTATGGAACTCCAGCTTCTTTTGGTGCAGAAGTTTATGATATTGATGTAGCAACATTCCAAGCTAATTTACTTGACCCATCTGTTGGAACAGGTAACTGCGGTAATGTACCGGCAGACCTTACTCCATATATCATATTCTCAACTACGGATATGATTGATTTACAGATTGCAGATCCAGCAAATCCGGGTGTTTGGGAATGTCCAACAGGGTACACACTAGATGAATGTCAAGGTGTACCAATGTGTACTATAAATGAGAGTTTTAAATTAGCTTGTCCATGTTACTTATTAATACCATGTGACACTAGTGTAGATCCATTTATTAGTAGTACACCAGGACTAGATTTATATATTAATAATTTTGTTTCTGTAGGATCAGCAGATTATACAGGTTGTGTATTTGTCTCTGAACTTTCATTAGCAAGTTGTGATGGAGCAGTAGATGTCATAATTGACGGAGATGCCCCATGTAACTGTACTTCAGTATGTTACTACATTGAAGGAGCACAAGGAATTAATTATGTAGAGTATGTTGATGGAGTTAATCAACTTGTTGAAATAACTCCTATTGATTCACCAACATGGTTAACAGTTTGCTCCAAAGTATTGCCTATTCTTGGTAATACAAATAGTAATTATACTATAACTGCTTTAGGTAACTGTGATATAATAAGTAGTACTGCTTCATGTCCTGAAAAATGTTTTAAGCTAGTTGATTGTTTAGATGATACTAACATTATTTATAGCAATTCATATGGTTTACTACCTTATGTTTCAAATAATAAGGTTATTAAAATTGCTGGATATACAGAGTGTTGGAAGGTAGAAACAACAACAGATCCTTGTGATTGTGCAATTGATGTAATTGTTACTGCTAGTACTGTAGATTGTGAATCATGTAAAGCGGTTATAGCATATAAGCTTACAAGTTGTGACAATACATTTGATACCCAATATACATATGATGATTTATCTCAGTATGTAAACCAAACAGTTTTAACAGATTGTGGATGTTTTCTAGTTGAGCTAATTGATTATGCACCTCCTTCAGTACAGACAATTACAATTATAACTTCTTTTAGAACATGTCTTGAATGTACAAGACCTTATTACTTCTTAGAAGCATGTAATGATGATGAGCCGGATGTATACACATTTAGTGATCTAAGTGCATACATTGGTCAAATTGTAAAAATTGAAAATTGTGATACTTGTTTTACAGTTTTAGAAACAGATGTACCAATTAATCCTGGTATAGTAAATGTTGTTGAAGTATTTCAAACATGTATTCAATGTATAACAGCTGCACCTTGTGTATGTTCAACAGTAAGAAATGATAATGCAGTTGAATATACATATAGATATCTTGACTGCTATGGTGATACTCAAAGTGTTACATTAGCTCCAGGAGAAACCAGTGATAAAATATGTTTAATTAAATGGTTAGAATCTGAAGACTGTGATTGTTTAATTCAAACATATACTAATGGATCCACTGTAACAACAACTATTAGATATGCTTCTGGAGAATTAATTAATAATAGACCAAGTTGGGAATCTGTTCCTGGTGGATCATTGTTAATTTATTATAATGGAACTCAATGGATTATAAATAATTCTGCTGAGTATCCTCAATATTTTTTACCTCCGTCTGATGCACATTGTCCAGAAGGTACATGGCATGCCGTGTCAAGTATACCTTCAGCAATAACTATTAGTACAGTTAGATGTAAAGCTTACTATAAGTTCTATGGAGAATGTGTTAATGGAGTATGTCCTGCACCGGTTTATATTAAGAGAAGTGTTAAACCAGGATATAACACACCAGCATGCAGTCCTGAAAAATATGAAAAAATAACTTGTAAAGCATCACAGGCTTTATATAGAAATGTTCTTGAGTTAAGATATGGAATAAGCAATTGTTGTCCTGAGGAAGAACAATATTGGTTAGTCAAAAAAGAATTAATAGATCTTGCAGCATTGTACAATCCAGATTATCCATGTGCACCAAATAATTCATGTGGTTGTGATTGTCCGCCTTCTGATTGTTCATGTAGTGGACCTAAGACTTGCAATTCTTAATTATAATTTGTATATTATATTAATAGTAAAAGTATGAAGCCTTTAAATTTAGATAACTCACCATGTAGTCCAACCTCAAGTAATTGTATTATTTGGCAAGGTCCGGATTTAGGATGCATAAAATTATGCAAAGGAGATACAATATCTGATGTTGTTGCAGCACTAGCTACAGAGTTATGTACAGTAATGGATCAATTGAATGTAAGTAACTATGATCTTTCTTGTTTTAATTTAACAGCATGTCCTCCTGCAGATTTTCAAGCACTGATACAATTTTTAATTAATCATATCTGTGCTCTTGAAGGTATCACACCAACTACTAATACTCAAGGTACTGCAACATGTCCAGATTGTGTAGTAACTGTTGCCTCTTGTTTTATTCAAGGTAATAACACTACTATGCAATTAGTAGATTATGTAACCGCAATTGCAGAAAGAGTATGTGGACTTATTACAAGCATTTCTGATTTACAGAATCAAATTAATCAATTAGATGTAAGAGTATCTGTATTAGAAAATACAGCAGCTCCTACCTTTACATTGCCTACAATTTCAGTAGATTGCACATTACAAGACAGTCCATATATTGGATTTGGAGGAAGTGCTACAGCAATTAATACTGTGTTAGCTGCATTAATTAATGATGACACTTATGGATACTGTGCATTACGTACAGCTACAGGATTACCAGCTGAATTACAAGATGCAATAGCAAGTCAATGTATTACATCTGCTACAACATCATTAGTGTATGGTACACCAATGGGAACTGCTTATAGCGGAACTTGGGTAGGTACACCAACTACAGTAGCGGATTCACTTACTGACCTATGGATTGCACTATGTGATATCTATAATTATGTGTCTACTCAAACTTTTGAAGTTAAAGACACAAACACTATTGATTTGACATATGGTTCAGATGATATATTAACTGCAAGTATACAAGATACAGGATGGGTTAATCTTGAAGGATTTACATATATGTCTGCTAATTCATCTAGACCACAATGTAGAAGAATTGGTAATGTGATACACTTTAAAGGTATCATTCAAATACCTATGGGTAATTCAGGTGAAGGTGCATCAGGTACAGCACTTACAGCTTCAAGCCCAGATGCATATGCAGCTAACGCTTATGGAAAAACATTAAATGCTGCATTAACAGGAGATACAAATGCATGTTACATTAATGGTTCAAATCCAACATCTACAATACCATCTGGAAGTACAAATGTTAATGAAGGAGTTACACTATATTTTAATAGAGCTCAAAGAGTTATTCCAGCATCAGTAATACCATCTACAGTAAATCTTGATGCAACAACAACTTTAGGTAATAGATCATTTGTGTTTAGAGGTATTAATATTTCAGGCAGTGATACAGCTATTCTATCATCAATTGTTGGAGTTTTTATAGATAACAATGGAAGATTAGCAATAAGTGCCCCAAATGCTGTTGAAAATTATAATGGTACAGGTATCTATTATTCATCTATGCAAAGAAATGTAGTAAGTAATCCTATTGTAGGAAGTTATATACCTTTATTTGACAATACATCACCAAGTGCAAATAATGGTCCTTCAGCAAGTACTACATATAATGCAGATTTAAAAACTTTGACAAGTACATATGTTTGGCCCTTTTCACAAAACTGTATGAGTGCATTTCAACTTGGAGGATTTAGTGTAAGACTTGATGGGTTAAGTGCATTTATTAGTCCATGTGAAGTAGCAATACCAACTCCAGTACCTTGTTCTTAAAATAATTTAAAATGGCAACATCAAATACATGTAAAAAATGCGGATGTCAAGATGCTTTCTTGACAACCCCACCACCATGTCCTACACCGGCAGGATGTCCTGATCCGGAACCATGTTCTGAAATATCATATGCTCAATGCAATATCTATACAGGTCCAGACATTATATGTGGCGTAGATATAGTTGTAGCAACTAACACAGATATGGCAACAGCTTTACAACAAGTAGTTGCATATTTTTGCCAAGTATAAAGAAGTTACAGTTTGTTGGTTTCTGTGACAACAACGGCAAAGCCCCCGCACTTGTGGGGGTTTTGTTTTTTAGTTACATTTGTTAGTCTCAGTAATTTTTAGTATATTAATATATATGGTATGAAAGAATTTAAAAAGCCAGATGTAACAGCTCCAAGATTTAGGCCAGAAGTAAAGAATGTTTTAACCAAGGAGTTTTTTAATTTGTTCAGAGAAAGAAATGTAAAGTACAAAGAGTTAGAAAATGCTACCTTAAGAAAGATCATCAAGCATTTTAATAAACTAGTGTATCAAACAGTTATAGACACCAGAGATGGTGTACAACTCCCAGAACAAATTGGATGGTTATTTATTGGAACATGTCAACAGAGTAAGAAAGAAAACATTGATTATGCAAAGTCTCTTAAGTATGGCGTAAGAGTTACAAACAAAAACTGGGATTCAGATGGTAAGTTAGCAAAAATCTTTTTTTCAAACTATGCACCAAAGCACCGGATAAAGAACAGAGAGTTCTGGAATTTTGTAGCATGTAGAGACTTTAAAAGATCAGTAGCAAAATCTTATCCAGAAAACTGGCAGATGTATGTTGTTGCAGATCCAAAAACTAAATTACAGTGGGCCTACAGTAGAACAACTTACAAAGACATGAAGTTGAAACAAACTGAAAAGGCTTTACAAAACTATAATGAATTTGACTTATGACAACAGTAGGGGAAGCAATATCAAGAGTAAGAAATACATTAAAAGCTGTTAAAGAAGATCCATTCTTAACAGACAGAACAATATATTTCTCATTGATTAAGTATGCTAAGACTTTAATTAAAAGAGAAGATAACCAGAACAAACTTATGAAGATGAGTTCTATCTTCAAAGTGCTTCCTTATGTTGAACTTATTGATGTTGATAAAGTAGAAGCAGGATGTCTTGGTGTTTATTCTGAGTGTTACTTTAAAAGATCAAAGGATAAACTTCCATCAATACTAGATGGTATGTTTGGTCCTATTTTCCGTACTGTATCTTCTATAGATGGATCTATAGAAATGTTCCGTACAGACCCGGGAACATGGGTATCAATTACTAAATCTACAACATTCAAATATAACAAGAGACCTTACTTCTGGTATCTTAACGGCTATCTCTATGCACCCAATATTGATTGGGATGCTGTAAGGATAGAAGCAATCTTTGAAGGTAGCTTAGATACTTGTGATTCACCAGAGTGTGTAATATTTCAAGATACAGCATTTGCTTTACCAGAGTATTTGTTTTCTGAAGTAGAACAGTTTGTAATAAAAGAATTAACAATGGCAATGCAGGTACCATCTGATGGTCCTGATGATGGTCAAAACTCACTTAGATAATGGACTTCAATTATACACTTAAATACAGAACATTTGACCAATTATTGGAAGATGTTACTATTGACCTAAGTAGCTTTGCTTTAGAGAATATGATTGAGCCACAACAGCTTATCAAATTAGCTAAGAAGGTAAACTATGATTTAGGGTTAAGACTTAACCAAACTAAGGAAGTTGTTTTGGATGTATGCCATGGTAGAGTAAAACTACCAGATGATTTCTATACATTTAATTCAGCACTCATTTGTAATAACTTTGAAACAGTTGTAGGTTATGATGGTCATGTTGGTGGCACTAACATCCAAGAGGTACCTTATAATGAATTTCCAGCCAATGTAGATCAATGTGCTTTACCAACTGTTAACTGTAGAACATGTAATTCTAATCCATGCAATCATACTGCAGCATGTGATCTTAATCATCCTATAGTAGATCCAATTCCTACAGAGTATGATCCATTAAATCCTTATGGTAATACATGTATTCCACCAAGAGTTTTTATGAACTGTAAAGGAGAGCAATGGGAACTTGTACAAGTTATAAACCCAGGAACTACAAGAGTGTATAGAAACATGACTCCATTAAGAATGAGAGCAAGTGAAAATATTGAATGTGATTGTCCTAACCTTTATGTTAATGCAGCAAATGAAGGTTGGATAAAAGGAGGATTCTTATTTACTACATTTGGAGAAGGAAAAGTTTATTTAAACTACCAAGGACAAATGGAAGATGAGCAGGGACAGTTATTAGTACCTGATCATGATTTGCTAAATGAATACTATGAGTATGCATTAAAAGCAAGGATAATGGAAAATCTTTATCTTAATGGTGAAGATGTAGCTCAAAGAATGCAACTACTTGAACAAAGATTAAAATCTGCAAGAAACAATGCATTAAGTCTTGTCAATACTCCAAACTTTAAAGAGCTATATGATCTATGGTGGAAAAACAGAAGAGCACAGTATTCTAAATACTATGATATGTTTAATTCTTTTGCACCGGCAAATACTTACAGAGAAAATCCAAATGCTACAAGAGTGGTTGGACCAGTAAATGCATATGCTCATAATCCAGGTGGAACACGTAGATAGTTATGGCAAAGAATATTCAAAATACTTCCCAAAATATTAATCATAGTTTTACTAAAGGATTAAACAAGGATTCTGATCCATCTTTTGTACAAGATGGAATGTGGACACATGCCCGTAATGCTAGTAACAATACAGTAGAAGGGGATTTAGGTGCTATCTCAAATGAGTCATCTAACTTATTATGTGCTGTTACTGGAGCAACAATGCCCGCAACTATAGTAGATAAATACATTATAGGTGCTATACAATTATTTTCAGATAAGTGGTTAGTATTTACAGCAGGACATGATGCACAAGGTAAACCTAAAATGTCAGAGATTGGTTTACTTGAAGAAGATGTATGCAGGTATAGACCAATTGTACAAGATGCATGTTTAGGATTTGATAAAAGATTTCTTATTTCAGGTACATCTAGAGAAAAAGAAGATTGTACTTGGCAAGCATATTGGGCAGATGGATTAAATCCTGATAGATATCTTAATGTAGGAGATCCAAATACTTGGCCTACAAGTGATTATGTTTGGGTGGGTACTCCATCTAGTATGAACTATTATAGTAATGGTGTTAATACAACATTCCTATGGCCAGGAGTTAGATGGAATCAGAACTGTGTTGTTATTGCTAACTGTACAGATTGTACTAATTTACCAACTTTAGATTGTGATAAAATCAGACTTGCAAGATTAATGGAAACACCATGTCTTCATATTCAAAAAGGAAGTACTGGTGGAACATTAAGAAATGGAACGTATTATGCAACTTTAGCTTATAGTATTAAAGGTCAGAAAGTTACAGATTATTTTTCTCCAAGTAATACACAACCATTGTGGACAGTTAATGATGCAGAAAGTGCATTAACAATTACTATAGAAGCGGATTATATAAACTTTGATGAGTTCATTCTTGTTGTAGTACAAAATATCAATCAAGGTACTGTTGCAAAACAAGTAGGAACATACTCAACTAAAACAACTAGAATTGAACTAGATCAACTTAAAGAAGATTTAATTTCAATTCCTGTAGAGCAATTACCTATACAGACACCTATATTTGAAAAATCAAATCAGATGGCTGAGGTAAATAATTATTTACTTAGAGTAGGGCCTACATCTAAATTTGATTTTAACTATCAGCCATTAGCAAACTTAATTACAGCTAAGTGGGCTTCAGTTGAGTATCCTGGAGACTATTATGTAAAAGGAGGAGGTAAAGGAAGTTACTTAAGAGATGAAGTATATGCCTATTTTATCCGTTGGGTTTATGATACAGGAGATAAGTCTGCATCATATCACATACCAGGTAGGGCCCCTAGAAACTTTGTAGTTCCAACAACTAATCTTAATACACCTGAGCAAGCTTTATTAGCATCAGATCATAATGCATTAGCACCAGATGATCAGGTATTTGAAGTATATAATACAGCAAGCTCAACACCAGCTCCAGGTTTAATTGGTACCTTCTTAGATGACGGAGGTAAAATTATTGCAACTGGTGATATGGCTTATTGGGAATCAACTGAAAAGTATCCTGATAACCAGGATTATATTTGGAATGCTAGTGCTCATTGCTGGACAGGAAAACAAAATGCCCCAAGCCCAACATATGATTTATGTGGACTACCAATAAGACATCACAAGTTTCCAGATAACTGTCTTAATAATAATACAATCCACTTTGCAGGAAATGCAAATCCAACAACTCAGGGAGATACACTTAGGATAAGACTTATGAGTGTATACTTTGAAAATATTATTTATCCAAAAGATAATGATGGAAATGATATTCCAGGTATTGTTGGTTATGAAATCTTAAGAGGTTCAAGAGAAGGTAATAAGTCAATCATTGCAAAAGGAATGATTAACAATGTAAGAACTTATACAATGAAAGGAACAGTTGCAAGAGGTAGACAAGGTATCTATCCTAACTATCCATTCAACACAATTCAGCCTATTGGTAATTCAACTAACCCAAGTGATCATAACTATGGGTACAATGATCCATACATTAAGTCAACAGATACTAATGGAGATATTGTTAATCAAACAATACCAAAAGATATTGTTACATTCCACTCTCCGGATACAATGTTTAGTACTCCATTCTTATCTGTTACAGAATTAAAACTATATGGATATTTATCAGGTTATACTAATCAAAACTTTCAGGATCCAGCATCACATCCGCAGTTTAAATTACTGTCTGATGCTACTGTAGTAATTATGTTTGTAGGTGGTCTTATTGAAGCTCTGGTATCTATGACAGGTAAAAGAACTTATGATACTCCTACAATACCTAATTTTTATCCACAAGTATTACAAGTAGCTGGTAATGCTACTAACCAGCCAGCACAGATTGCTGCACAAACAGCATTAGCTGCAACAGTAGTTGGAACTAATGCAACTCTACAAGCTTACTATTCAACAGGTGGTTATTTGCTTGATACATTAGGAATGACAATTGGTGGTTATGAAACTACAGGACAAGCTATTGCAAATGATGCTATTAGAGCTGCAAACAATACTGCAGCAACAACACCAACAACTGGAGCTATACCATTACCAGTTTTAACAGGTACTCAAGAATTACCTGGTTACGCTTATTTACCTGTAGGTTTAAGAACAATTGCTGGTTTACAATCTGCAATATTTTATTTTTCAGAAGGAGCTGATGTTACTCTTAATTTAATCTATACATTGTTACCATATAGACAGTATGCTATGCAACTCATAGGATACGGATTCTATAGTAACATGACAGCAGAAAATCTTGCTACAGATATTGTAAGATTTAAAACTGCAGAAAGTTTTTATATTAGAGACAATATCCAAGAAGTTCCAAAGTACCAAGACAGTTCTGGAGTATATCATTCATATAATCTAAACAATCTTAAAAGATCTGATGCAGTTACAATTAGAACTACAACAGGAGCCGGTATAACAGATGGCCCTAGTTTACTAAATATTGATAAATCATTAGTTACTTTAGGAACCCTTTTACAAAATCAATCTAATCCGGTAATTCCATCAGGAGTGTTACCAGAGTTTGATAATATAAGTGTACCATTTAGTTTGCCAATTGCAAGTCACTATGGCGGTATCAAGGTTAGACTTAGAAACCAATATGGTCAGTTACAAGCAATTAAGCAAATTCCAATTACTCCATGTGAGCAAAAAATTGGATCAGCAGGTAACAACTTTACAGATATAGTAACAGGTATTGTTTGTCCAGATATAACAACTACACCAGGTAGTGTACTAATATTAAAGACATTACAAAGAACTCCAATATTATTTGGGGGAGATACATTTATAAATAGATACACAGAAAAGAATTCTATGTTCTTTTTCTATGATTGGTTATATGGTCAACCAGATGGTTTTGAGTATAACTACTATTTACATCAAATGATTCCTTCACCAAGATTTGCAGTTAACAGTATTAAGTATGATCCTTCTGATCTTGCTCCATCTAACTGGAACAATCCTGTACCTGGTACTGGAGCATTTCCAAGAAGATTCTATCAGTTAGACTGGTGGGAAGGTTTTGGATCAAATGACCATTATGATTATACAACTGATACTGAAGGAAACTATCCAGGTTTATTTGGTGTTAAAAGAGCTAAGTTCTATTTAGCTAATTCAGCTGTAAAAGATTTCTTTGTAGAATCAGATGTGCTAGTTGATTTTAGAAGTCAAGGTATTTATGAAGGTGAAAAACATTATGATCCTTATAGATATACTGATTATGTGGCCATGTTTAACATGAACCCAGATATTATCACAAGAGGTAATGAATATAGATATGATTATTCACTTAGTATCTCAAAAGCATTTACACAATACTTTTCACAAGGAAACTTACAGAGTAGATACTATGATCCTCAAGTAGCTAAGTTATGTTATACATACTTGCCAGATAGGATCTATTATTCTTTACCACAGCAAAATGAGTCATTTAAAGATAGCTGGTTTGTATTCTTACCAAATAACTATAATGAATTTAAGTCTCAAATTAGTGGAGTAAAGTCTATTAATAAAAGTGGTATCTTCATTACTTTCAAGAATGATAGTCCATTAATGTATCAGGGTGTAGACACTTTACAAACTGATCTAGGTACTAAGATCACAATTGGTGATGGTGGTTTATTCTCTCAGCCAGGACAATCTGTATCTAATGCAGACAAGCC
>Ga0181344_1000722_pt1 | contig 12812 bp, 10 predicted proteins | sample Su13VDMLBDD_FD_130098 | JGI IMG/M metagenome (GOLD analysis project Ga0181344, IMG submission 130098) | Freshwater viral communities from Lake Michigan, USA - Su13.VD.MLB.D.D | ecosystem: Environmental > Aquatic > Freshwater > Lake | place: USA: Michigan | collected 2013-07-15
CCAACTAAAATTAGATCCAGCAGGTCCGCCGACTGTAAATGTACTGAATGTCTGAGCCAGAAGAACTGTAGACTGAGTTCCTCCTAAGGATACTGCGTATGAGTTATCATTATAGCCTGGCATGCTCACAGCAACAGTACCACCACCACCTATTACACCTTGTCCGAAGTACATAAGAGGCTGTGCGATATATGGAACGCCACCAACTGTCGCAGTTGTAAGAGAAGATACAGTAAGTGTGCCAGCAGACTTATATACAAGCTCACCGTTTAGATTTAATGCTCCAGCTGTATTTGTAATGTTTGTAACTGCAACGTCGTTGATTTGTAATAATGCTAGACTATCTACGGATACACTGCCGATACCTATAGCAGCATCATGTACACCAAGGATAGTAGAAGCGTTACTTCCATTTGTAGAGGCACTAGTTCTATACAGAGTCATGCCAGTTGAAGGTAATCCACCCGTAGCATCTCCAAATGTGATACTGCTCACCTGAATATCTGCAATAGTGCTAATAGTACTCGGAGGAGGAGGAGGTGGTGGGACTACTCCTCCAGCAGGTAAGAAAAAGCTGATCGCTGTGCCAGACGCAATATCCTGTGGGCCTATACTTGTTTGCCAGGGTAATGCACTCATATACTACAAAGCAATATTAAATATCTATCTTACATCTATACAAAGTTCCATTCAGATTATCAATAAATAGGAAATGATGGTCTCTAGTCATACGCTCATACCATTCTATCTTGTGATCGTAGTTCCAGCCTTGTGGTAAGACACCTCGTAAGAATGCTTTGATTACAGCTTCTGTCTGTTGACTTGTATTCTGGTGAAAGAGTAAGACGAAGTTGAAGTTACTGCGTGATGTAGGATTTAGGAGTGTAGGAGATTGCATACATACTACGGCTGAGACATTTGAGTTCCTGTAGATAGTTAACATTTTAAGAAGTTGCTTGTCATTCTTTACAAGGGGACAATCATCTAACACATACAGGAAATCGTAGAAGTTCTTTAGCTCCCTATTGATCAGGTAAGAATCTTTGACGAGTTCAGGAATGTAGGCAGAGCTGAGAGGTAGGAGCGGATACTTCATGTGTTGGTAGGCTGGGGCTTTGGAAGACTCTGAGAAAATTGCTCCGAGATGTTTGCCAAAGTATTTGTCTAAGATATGTTTGAGACATGTAGTCTTACCACATCTGGTTGATCCAATCATGAGTATGCTACATCCACCAGTAGACTTCTCTGGCATTTTTATTTCAAAGGGCATATCAGGTATCTTGACTTTGTGGTCCTCAGTCATCTACTATATATCATATATATTAGATGGACGAGCATTTTAAACACTTTTTAGATAGTGGCAAGAAACTCTTAACAGATACAAAAGCTCCTCGGCGTATGGCTGTTGCTCCAGTAAAAGGCAAGAAGGATACAGGCCCAGCTCAGCCTAAGATGTCAGATGTATCCGACAATCCACATGCTCTTTTTGTTCGGAGATGTGTACACGAGAAGCCTAAGAAGTCTGACATTATTGAGCAGATCAAACGGTTTATCACAGTGGCAGAGGCTGATCTGTAGCACCTGGTTAGCTCAGCATCCCGCCGGCGTGGCTTTGGAACTGGCCAGGGTAGGGAATTTGAGAGTAGTGTGCACTGTGAGTCTTAGACGCATGCCCGAGGATGTGGCGTTCAGTCTGTCCTACTTTCTTAGCTGCCTCTTTCTCGGACATGTGAGCGGGGACTTTGCCGTGTACGGTGTGTTGTACAAGGCCACCGAGAGTGCGGTGCATTCCAGTTTCCTTTGTCATTCCTAAAACTCCGAAAGTTGTAGATCTTGGTGCACCTTTGCCTGCCATCATTTTTGGCTCTAGTACTTGCATGTAGGGTTGCAGGTGTTCTTTCATTCTATACTTGTACATTACATTTTAAAATGTAAAGCTTTAATATAAGATGAGCCACGCACACTCTACCCAGGAAATGGTAAGGGCCGGCGAGCCTATGGATTTATACTACTACGACGGCGAGACCTCCAAGAAGCAGGCATTCCCTACTACACAGAATACAAAGTATGTGCAGAGCTTTAACAATCTAACTGGTGGATCTTCTGTGTTCACAATCCCTCCTACTAACGGAATCCAGGATGTGGTATGTGAGTTTGCTATGCCACCCGTTACAGGCACTGGCCTAACTGGTGTATCTCTACCTCGCGGCTGGGGCTACGCACTGATCAAGCAGGTAACTTTCAGGTATGGAGGCAGCTCTCAGTACTATCTAACCGGCGACCAGATTCTACAGAACGCTCTAAGACGCCAGCCTTCTAGGTCTACCGCTGACGATCTCTTCGCACTTGGTGGCTCATATGCTACTGGCACTGGTGTAGGGTCTTCCGGCCTTGATGTAACACAGTACGCTGCAGTGGTACTAACTCTACCTCACAACATTCCTTCTGGCTTCGGCAAGGCTAACCCTCTACCAACTGATCTACTAACCCAGCAGGTACAGATCACTGTAGAGCTAAATAACATCAACAGCGTGTTCTCCGTGGCTGCTGGCCTCACCACCGCTGTGATCCCTACCAGCCTCTCTTTTGCTCAGTTCCAGGTACAGCAGGTGATGTTTAACAACCAGGGAGATGCTCTTGCCCGTCGTGTGGATATGGCTGTCAACGCCTACGCCTTCCCTTGTGAGTTTGTACAGCAGGTACAGCGTATCAATCTCCAGAACTCTGCGGCGTCTCAGAGTGTGGTGCTAACTGGCTTCAGGTCCGGCGAGTGCAAGGCCGTTCACCTCTGGCTAACAAGGTCTAGTGACAGCAACGATAGTGCGGGTGGTATCAACAACCCTTTCAACTGGTATCTACCTCTGAGCGTGATCATGACATATGCTGGTGACATCTACGCGAGGTATGAGTTTGCAAGCAGCCCTCTATGGAATCTAATTAACGGCGACAAGGCCCCTGCTTGGGATAATGTACTAACAACGGATGCTGGCGGCCAAGTATTAGCACAGAGCAGTGTACTCAACCAGTGGGTAGAGTTACCTTTCGCACAGACTCACTTAGACGAGGACTCTCACAACATTCTAAGCCACGGCAAGCCTATTACCAACGGTATCGTAAACTTACAGCTACAGACACCTTCCGCTCAGGCTGACTGGGTGCTAAATGTGAGCTATTTATATAATGCTACCCTACTCTTCAGCCAGGGCACCGCTGATTATGTATTTTAATGACCGCCCTTATTGTATCATAAAAATTGACGGCTTAAAAACTTCCTGATACTTTACCATATAATGGCAGACTATCAGAATGGAAAAGTGTATCTTATCTTTATAGATGGCATGCGAGAGCAGGGGTATGTGGGCTCTACAATTATTCCTTTATCCGATAGACTAAGGGCACATAGAACATCGGCAAATAGCAACTCTCAATACAAGTTTGCTTCTTGCGTATTCTTTCAAGAAGGGAATGATGTTAAGATTGAATTACTAGAAGCATACCCTTGTAACTCTAAACAAGAACTATTGATCAGAGAAAGATATTGGTTTGAGCAGTACCCTGATAGAATAAACAAGAATCCTCCAATCCTCGGTGATGAGGAAAGGAGGGAGAGAGAAAACGCATGTCAGCTTCGTTGTTATTATAATAATAAAGATCACCGTCAAGCTAATAGCAAGGCTTGGAAAGAGGCCAACAAAGAGCAGCAGCGTTTATATAACAAGCAGAAGAAAGCAGAGAAAGTAATTTGTGAAACATGTAATAAAGAGATTACACGAGGTGCTTTGCCAAATCATAGAAAAACACATCTTGTAGTAGAATGACAAAGTTGATCAGCATTACAAAGAGTCATCTACCTGAGAAGAAATGGGACGCACACTTCTTACATAACGGTCGTGAAAAAACTACACCCTTTGGTGCGAGCGGTATGGATGACTTTACTAAGACACATGATAAAGATCAGCGTGATCGTTATCGTGGGCGACACCGTAAGGATTTGCAGACTCATAATCCTATGAGTGCTGGCTATTTAAGTTGGCACATTCTTTGGGGCCAGCACCCATCTTTACGGGCGAATATAGAAGACTATAAGAGGAAGTTTAATCTTTAGTCTTCAGATACTTGTAGAGTCATCTCCCAGTCTAAGAATACTACATCAGCATCTTGACTTAAGACTTTTCCATTAGGTCCTACAAGTTGAAATCCTAACTGGCCAACAGGCATATTACTCTCCCAGCGAATCTGTTTAGGATAATTGAATAGACGGCGTTCTACAAACTGGCTATAGCCTTGAAGAATAGGAAAGTTATAAGAATCTACTAAAGGTGTCTGACTCCAGGCAAAATACCAACGACACAGAACATTATTATCTGTAGGATTGGTGGAAGCATCCTTGAGCTTCTGGTTATATGTAAGTTGAGAAGATAAGAAATCAATATATTTATAGATTCTTAAATCTGGGTTGAGGACTACAAAGACTGTAGATGATACACCTGGTTCTAACCCTAACATGTTAGAGAGTGGTGTCTCAGTTATAATAAATGCTGCAGTTGAGTTTAAAGTTACAGGAGGTCCTGCAGTAATACTAAAGACTGCTCCAATACCTGGAGTCGCATTCAGAGCTGTTACAATAGCAGTTAGAACTTGAGCCACAGTATAGAATCCTTCAGGAAGAACAATAGCTGCTGTGCCTCCTCCTGGGACGGCAACTATAAATTTATCGCTATCATACTTGGCTTGGATATTGGGTACATTCCAATTTAAGATTACTTCTGTGGTAGCAATACGGTGAAAGAAACCATTTAGAATAGAGTTCTTTTTTTGAATAGTAAAGTTATCTGCATTTCCTGAAGTCCTATCGCCAGAATCTACCATTAAGTTTGCTGTCGCCGGTTGCCTGATCTGCACATGCTGGATTCTGTCGCCGCTCATATCTATTAGGAGATATTATTATTCTAACAGTTCAACAAAAAGTTCTTGTTGTACAGATTAGGAAAGAGACGCATGCTTAGAATCCTAGCACGGAGTTCATTCCTAGGACCTAACTCATCAGGTCCTTGAGTGATCGGAGCTTCTCTTGGCATCTTAGAAAGGTGAGTGAGGTGTTTCTTAGACTCTACCCTAGACATTTCAGCGTCTTCTTTGCGGTGCTTTGCCATTCTACTACTCTATATATTTTATACCTTCTCACCTTTCTTGTGTGCTGCTGCTTCTAATACACGCATCTGTGCCTTTGCGTTTGCAAGAGGGATAGGAAGTTTAGAGTGATGTTTACCTGTTAGAGTAGATACTACGATCCCTTTGCCGTGTGGAAAGTTGTGGCCGCTGCTTCCGAGTTCGATATGGTACGGCATGATATTCTACTGGTCTAAATATAATGTTCGCTAAGAGTATACTAATGTTTAGAGGAGTCTTAGGTAGTTGGCTTGCGGATTCCCGGTGGCTTCTTCTTGACAAAGGCAAGTTCAAGTTAACTATACCTCTTCCTGTCAATACATTTTCAATTCCTGTAGTACAGATACACAATATTAACACAAAGAGTCATGAGTTAGTGATAGAAGGAGTTGTAAAGCAGAATGATGGTAAGCTTGGTGGCTCCTGGTTCGGCGAGGAGAAAGTCTAAGAGTCTTAGAATTTTAAAGTCTATTGCAGAGTATATGGGTGAGGAACGCCACACACTTTACCGAGAAATCTTGAAAGATGTCTCTGGAATGTATGTAGAAGTAGGAACTTGTTTTGGAGGGTTTGCAGACTTTCTGTTAAAGAATACAGCATGTACTAAACTCTTTTGTATTGATCCGTATCGTAAGTTTGGATCTGATGAGTATAAGGATACACTAAACTCCTATACACCGGATGAGAATGATATGAAATACAGAATGGTCTTTGTGAAATTAAAAAGTGCATTTGGTGATCGTGTGGAGATGATACGCACTACATCAGTGGAAGCATCACAACTCTTTGGCCCTAAGAGTCTATCAGTATGTTATATAGATGCGAATCACGAATATGAATATGTAAGAAAGGATATTCTAGCGTGGCTTCCTAAAGTAAAGCCTGGTGGTTGGATCTGTGGAGATGATGTAGAGCCTTTACTACCAGAACATGAGGGAACATCTATACGAACAGATCACGGGAATGGTGTATTTAATTATTGTGGTGTACACTCAGCTCTTGTATCGTTGAAGAAAGAAATGCCGTGGTTTGATTACAAGATAGTAGGAACACAGTGGATCTTTCAAGTGTCTGAAGTATTTGCAGTGTAATAGACTTCAATTTTTATTAGGATTACAACGGGTGCGGCCTTCGGCCGGCGAGCCTGCGAGCCGTTTGTATTTTTTATGAGCTAAACAGGTCATTGGCCTTCATTTTTTGTACTCATTCAATTTGTTTGAGGTATAAGACGAATCATATGATTCGTCTTATACCTCAAACAAATTGAATGAGTACAAAAAATGAAGGCCAATGACCTGTTTAGCTCATAAAAAATACAAACGGCTCGCAGGCTCGCCGGCCGAAGGCCGCACCCGTTGTAATCCTAATAAAAATTGAAGTCTATTACACTGCAAATACTTCAGACACTTGAAAGATCCACTGTGTTCCTACTATCTTGTAATCAAACCACGGCATTTCTTTCTTCAACGATACAAGAGCTGAGTGTACACCACAATAATTAAATACACCATTCCCGTGATCTGTTCGTATAGATGTTCCCTCATGTTCTGGTAGTAAAGGCTCTACATCATCTCCACAGATCCAACCACCAGGCTTTACTTTAGGAAGCCACGCTAGAATATCCTTTCTTACATATTCATATTCGTGATTCGCATCTATATAACATACTGATAGACTCTTAGGGCCAAAGAGTTGTGATGCTTCCACTGATGTAGTGCGTATCATCTCCACACGATCACCAAATGCACTTTTTAATTTCACAAAGACCATTCTGTATTTCATATCATTCTCATCCGGTGTATAGGAGTTTAGTGTATCCTTATACTCATCAGATCCAAACTTACGATACGGATCAATACAAAAGAGTTTAGTACATGCTGTATTCTTTAACAGAAAGTCTGCAAACCCTCCAAAACAAGTTCCTACTTCTACATACATTCCAGAGACATCTTTCAAGATTTCTCGGTAAAGTGTGTGGCGTTCCTCACCCATATACTCTGCAATAGACTTTAAAATTCTAAGACTCTTAGACTTTCTCCTCGCCGAACCAGGAGCCACCAAGCTTACCATCATTCTGCTTTACAACTCCTTCTATCACTAACTCATGACTCTTTGTGTTAATATTGTGTATCTGTACTACAGGAATTGAAAATGTATTGACAGGAAGAGGTATAGTTAACTTGAACTTGCCTTTGTCAAGAAGAAGCCACCGGGAATCCGCAAGCCAACTACCTAAGACTCCTCTAAACATTAGTATACTCTTAGCGAACATTATATTTAGACCAGTAGAATATCATGCCGTACCATATCGAACTCGGAAGCAGCGGCCACAACTTTCCACACGGCAAAGGGATCGTAGTATCTACTCTAACAGGTAAACATCACTCTAAACTTCCTATCCCTCTTGCAAACGCAAAGGCACAGATGCGTGTATTAGAAGCAGCAGCACACAAGAAAGGTGAGAAGGTATAAAATATATAGAGTAGTAGAATGGCAAAGCACCGCAAAGAAGACGCTGAAATGTCTAGGGTAGAGTCTAAGAAACACCTCACTCACCTTTCTAAGATGCCAAGAGAAGCTCCGATCACTCAAGGACCTGATGAGTTAGGTCCTAGGAATGAACTCCGTGCTAGGATTCTAAGCATGCGTCTCTTTCCTAATCTGTACAACAAGAACTTTTTGTTGAACTGTTAGAATAATAATATCTCCTAATAGATATGAGCGGCGACAGAATCCAGCATGTGCAGATCAGGCAACCGGCGACAGCAAACTTAATGGTAGATTCTGGCGATAGGACTTCAGGAAATGCAGATAACTTTACTATTCAAAAAAAGAACTCTATTCTAAATGGTTTCTTTCACCGTATTGCTACCACAGAAGTAATCTTAAATTGGAATGTACCCAATATCCAAGCCAAGTATGATAGCGATAAATTTATAGTTGCCGTCCCAGGAGGAGGCACAGCAGCTATTGTTCTTCCTGAAGGATTCTATACTGTGGCTCAAGTTCTAACTGCTATTGTAACAGCTCTGAATGCGACTCCAGGTATTGGAGCAGTCTTTAGTATTACTGCAGGACCTCCTGTAACTTTAAACTCAACTGCAGCATTTATTATAACTGAGACACCACTCTCTAACATGTTAGGGTTAGAACCAGGTGTATCATCTACAGTCTTTGTAGTCCTCAACCCAGATTTAAGAATCTATAAATATATTGATTTCTTATCTTCTCAACTTACATATAACCAGAAGCTCAAGGATGCTTCCACCAATCCTACAGATAATAATGTTCTGTGTCGTTGGTATTTTGCCTGGAGTCAGACACCTTTAGTAGATTCTTATAACTTTCCTATTCTTCAAGGCTATAGCCAGTTTGTAGAACGCCGTCTATTCAATTATCCTAAACAGATTCGCTGGGAGAGTAATATGCCTGTTGGCCAGTTAGGATTTCAACTTGTAGGACCTAATGGAAAAGTCTTAAGTCAAGATGCTGATGTAGTATTCTTAGACTGGGAGATGACTCTACAAGTATCTGAAGACTAAAGATTAAACTTCCTCTTATAGTCTTCTATATTCGCCCGTAAAGATGGGTGCTGGCCCCAAAGAATGTGCCAACTTAAATAGCCAGCACTCATAGGATTATGAGTCTGCAAATCCTTACGGTGTCGCCCACGATAACGATCACGCTGATCTTTATCATGTGTCTTAGTAAAGTCATCCATACCGCTCGCACCAAAGGGTGTAGTTTTTTCACGACCGTTATGTAAGAAGTGTGCGTCCCATTTCTTCTCAGGTAGATGACTCTTTGTAATGCTGATCAACTTTGTCATTCTACTACAAGATGTGTTTTTCTATGATTTGGCAAAGCACCTCGTGTAATCTCTTTATTACATGTTTCACAAATTACTTTCTCTGCTTTCTTCTGCTTGTTATATAAACGCTGCTGCTCTTTGTTGGCCTCTTTCCAAGCCTTGCTATTAGCTTGACGGTGATCTTTATTATTATAATAACAACGAAGCTGACATGCGTTTTCTCTCTCCCTCCTTTCCTCATCACCGAGGATTGGAGGATTCTTGTTTATTCTATCAGGGTACTGCTCAAACCAATATCTTTCTCTGATCAATAGTTCTTGTTTAGAGTTACAAGGGTATGCTTCTAGTAATTCAATCTTAACATCATTCCCTTCTTGAAAGAATACGCAAGAAGCAAACTTGTATTGAGAGTTGCTATTTGCCGATGTTCTATGTGCCCTTAGTCTATCGGATAAAGGAATAATTGTAGAGCCCACATACCCCTGCTCTCGCATGCCATCTATAAAGATAAGATACACTTTTCCATTCTGATAGTCTGCCATTATATGGTAAAGTATCAGGAAGTTTTTAAGCCGTCAATTTTTATGATACAATAAGGGCGGTCATTAAAATACATAATCAGCGGTGCCCTGGCTGAAGAGTAGGGTAGCATTATATAAATAGCTCACATTTAGCACCCAGTCAGCCTGAGCGGAAGGTGTCTGTAGCTGTAAGTTTACGATACCGTTGGTAATAGGCTTGCCGTGGCTTAGAATGTTGTGAGAGTCCTCGTCTAAGTGAGTCTGTGCGAAAGGTAACTCTACCCACTGGTTGAGTACACTGCTCTGTGCTAATACTTGGCCGCCAGCATCCGTTGTTAGTACATTATCCCAAGCAGGGGCCTTGTCGCCGTTAATTAGATTCCATAGAGGGCTGCTTGCAAACTCATACCTCGCGTAGATGTCACCAGCATATGTCATGATCACGCTCAGAGGTAGATACCAGTTGAAAGGGTTGTTGATACCACCCGCACTATCGTTGCTGTCACTAGACCTTGTTAGCCAGAGGTGAACGGCCTTGCACTCGCCGGACCTGAAGCCAGTTAGCACCACACTCTGAGACGCCGCAGAGTTCTGGAGATTGATACGCTGTACCTGCTGTACAAACTCACAAGGGAAGGCGTAGGCGTTGACAGCCATATCCACACGACGGGCAAGAGCATCTCCCTGGTTGTTAAACATCACCTGCTGTACCTGGAACTGAGCAAAAGAGAGGCTGGTAGGGATCACAGCGGTGGTGAGGCCAGCAGCCACGGAGAACACGCTGTTGATGTTATTTAGCTCTACAGTGATCTGTACCTGCTGGGTTAGTAGATCAGTTGGTAGAGGGTTAGCCTTGCCGAAGCCAGAAGGAATGTTGTGAGGTAGAGTTAGTACCACTGCAGCGTACTGTGTTACATCAAGGCCGGAAGACCCTACACCAGTGCCAGTAGCATATGAGCCACCAAGTGCGAAGAGATCGTCAGCGGTAGACCTAGAAGGCTGGCGTCTTAGAGCGTTCTGTAGAATCTGGTCGCCGGTTAGATAGTACTGAGAGCTGCCTCCATACCTGAAAGTTACCTGCTTGATCAGTGCGTAGCCCCAGCCGCGAGGTAGAGATACACCAGTTAGGCCAGTGCCTGTAACGGGTGGCATAGCAAACTCACATACCACATCCTGGATTCCGTTAGTAGGAGGGATTGTGAACACAGAAGATCCACCAGTTAGATTGTTAAAGCTCTGCACATACTTTGTATTCTGTGTAGTAGGGAATGCCTGCTTCTTGGAGGTCTCGCCGTCGTAGTAGTATAAATCCATAGGCTCGCCGGCCCTTACCATTTCCTGGGTAGAGTGTGCGTGGCTCATCTTATATTAAAGCTTTACATTTTAAAATGTAATGTACAAGTATAGAATGAAAGAACACCTGCAACCCTACATGCAAGTACTAGAGCCAAAAATGATGGCAGGCAAAGGTGCACCAAGATCTACAACTTTCGGAGTTTTAGGAATGACAAAGGAAACTGGAATGCACCGCACTCTCGGTGGCCTTGTACAACACACCGTACACGGCAAAGTCCCCGCTCACATGTCCGAGAAAGAGGCAGCTAAGAAAGTAGGACAGACTGAACGCCACATCCTCGGGCATGCGTCTAAGACTCACAGTGCACACTACTCTCAAATTCCCTACCCTGGCCAGTTCCAAAGCCACGCCGGCGGGATGCTGAGCTAACCAGGTGCTACAGATCAGCCTCTGCCACTGTGATAAACCGTTTGATCTGCTCAATAATGTCAGACTTCTTAGGCTTCTCGTGTACACATCTCCGAACAAAAAGAGCATGTGGATTGTCGGATACATCTGACATCTTAGGCTGAGCTGGGCCTGTATCCTTCTTGCCTTTTACTGGAGCAACAGCCATACGCCGAGGAGCTTTTGTATCTGTTAAGAGTTTCTTGCCACTATCTAAAAAGTGTTTAAAATGCTCGTCCATCTAATATATATGATATATAGTAGATGACTGAGGACCACAAAGTCAAGATACCTGATATGCCCTTTGAAATAAAAATGCCAGAGAAGTCTACTGGTGGATGTAGCATACTCATGATTGGATCAACCAGATGTGGTAAGACTACATGTCTCAAACATATCTTAGACAAATACTTTGGCAAACATCTCGGAGCAATTTTCTCAGAGTCTTCCAAAGCCCCAGCCTACCAACACATGAAGTATCCGCTCCTACCTCTCAGCTCTGCCTACATTCCTGAACTCGTCAAAGATTCTTACCTGATCAATAGGGAGCTAAAGAACTTCTACGATTTCCTGTATGTGTTAGATGATTGTCCCCTTGTAAAGAATGACAAGCAACTTCTTAAAATGTTAACTATCTACAGGAACTCAAATGTCTCAGCCGTAGTATGTATGCAATCTCCTACACTCCTAAATCCTACATCACGCAGTAACTTCAACTTCGTCTTACTCTTTCACCAGAATACAAGTCAACAGACAGAAGCTGTAATCAAAGCATTCTTACGAGGTGTCTTACCACAAGGCTGGAACTACGATCACAAGATAGAATGGTATGAGCGTATGACTAGAGACCATCATTTCCTATTTATTGATAATCTGAATGGAACTTTGTATAGATGTAAGATAGATATTTAATATTGCTTTGTAGTATATGAGTGCATTACCCTGGCAAACAAGTATAGGCCCACAGGATATTGCGTCTGGCACAGCGATCAGCTTTTTCTTACCTGCTGGAGGAGTAGTCCCACCACCTCCTCCTCCTCCGAGTACTATTAGCACTATTGCAGATATTCAGGTGAGCAGTATCACATTTGGAGATGCTACGGGTGGATTACCTTCAACTGGCATGACTCTGTATAGAACTAGTGCCTCTACAAATGGAAGTAACGCTTCTACTATCCTTGGTGTACATGATGCTGCTATAGGTATCGGCAGTGTATCCGTAGATAGTCTAGCATTATTACAAATCAACGACGTTGCAGTTACAAACATTACAAATACAGCTGGAGCATTAAATCTAAACGGTGAGCTTGTATATAAGTCTGCTGGCACACTTACTGTATCTTCTCTTACAACTGCGACAGTTGGTGGCGTTCCATATATCGCACAGCCTCTTATGTACTTCGGACAAGGTGTAATAGGTGGTGGTGGTACTGTTGCTGTGAGCATGCCAGGCTATAATGATAACTCATACGCAGTATCCTTAGGAGGAACTCAGTCTACAGTTCTTCTGGCTCAGACATTCAGTACATTTACAGTCGGCGGACCTGCTGGATCTAATTTTAGTTGG
>Ga0181344_1000723_pt1 | contig 12810 bp, 3 predicted proteins | sample Su13VDMLBDD_FD_130098 | JGI IMG/M metagenome (GOLD analysis project Ga0181344, IMG submission 130098) | Freshwater viral communities from Lake Michigan, USA - Su13.VD.MLB.D.D | ecosystem: Environmental > Aquatic > Freshwater > Lake | place: USA: Michigan | collected 2013-07-15
ATGGCACTCAAACTGACAGCCAACGCAAACACTCTGGACGATGCAACAATCCTACCGGTTTCCATGGGCACGGCTTAAAAAGGGCGAGGGGTTTTTTATCCCTTGCCTAGCCACCTCGAAAGTGCAGAAGGCAGGGCTAAACGCAGCCCTGCCCCTTCGCATCTTTGACGCCAAAGCCTACCCCGCCATCTACAAAGGAATGAGCGGGGTTTGGTTTTACCGTTGAGCGGCTTCGGCTCTGCGCCGAACTTCAAGGAACCTTTCAGCGGCTTGCTGCTTGGCTTTGTCCAGCGCGTCCAAACGTATGCGCTTTTCCTGAGCGTTCAAATCATTTCGCTCTTGGGTTCGGCGCACGTCCTCGTTGATACGGCCAACAAGCTGGCGGTACTGCCCTGCCGCTGGTGCCAGCGCCAGCTCGGTGCGGTTTTCGTCCCGAAATGCAACAGCTTCTTCGCGGCGACCTTCCTTGAGCATCTTGTTGAAGGTGGTCTTGGCTTCCATTACGTCTTGCGCTTCGCGGTACACCACGTCGGAATCGCCGCCACCGTATTTCTTCTGGAAGGCTGAACCAAGCAACGGCATATCTGAAGCTCGTGCTTCAGGCTTCTCGCCTTTGCCTTCGCGCTCAAACAAACCGTTGGCCCCTGCCGCAGCCACCAAAGGCAACACGCCCAGATACCCGCGCACAATGTGCTCGATCTGGATTGGCGACAAGATGGGGACGGCCTTGCTCAGTTGTTTGGCCAACTCGGTTGTCGTAGCAAGGTAGCGCTCTTCTGTGGAGTAGCCTTGTAACCGCAGCGACTCCACTGGACCTCCGGTCAGGAAGTTCTTGTTGGTCCACACCTCCAACGCAGGCTTGACGATCTGCGGCATACCCATTGACGAGTAGCCGGGCACAGAGCCCAAGAACAAGTCCTTGAGCGCAGTCCACTGCGCTTTGCCATCAGTCTCAGCACGCATTGCATCAACCGCAGCCACAGCCAGCGAGTAAAAGTAACCGGCTTCAAATGGGATTGGCAACTTCAACGGCTCATCCACGCCCGGAATAGGTAGGAAGAAGTTGGAGTACTTGTCCCGTGGGCGAGCGTTGCGGAACGTCTCGTCGTCTTCCATGGCCATGGCATACACCAGACCAGTAGCGGTCAGCAACAAAGCGTTGTTGAAGAACTTGCGCTTGATTTCTTGCTGCTCTTCAAACGGCATGTTGCCACGCGCTGCCTTAATAAGCACGTTCAGACCCTGAATCTGGGCGTTGAAGAACGGAATCAGGCGGCTGGCATATTGCAGCGTAGGCGACAGCCCGCGCTTGTAGAAGTTCATGGACTCCATCGTCATCATGTCGGCTTCGACTTCGGACAGGCCGTTGGCTTCAGCGTTCTTGAGCACCAGCGCCAGCGTGGCAGCGTCAGCCCGCATAGCGTAACGGTCGGTAGCCGCAAAGACTTTTTCAAACACGTTCTGATCTTTGCCGCTGGCAAGCTGGAGCGCCATCTTTTTCATGTCAGACATGTCGCCTGCAAAGATGTTGGACTGGATCAAACCCTTCTCAATCAATTTGGTTTGCGCGTCACTGGTGCCACGACTCATTCGTACAAACTCTGCGCCTGCTTTTATGATGGACGAAAAAGTGTTTGACTCCAAGCCCCCAGTAAACGAAGCGGCCATTGGTTCGCGCAGCAGCTTGCGGATAATGTACAAAGGCGTGCGCGTCACGCCAGCACGCAGCAGATCGGCAGCAACGCCGCCCAGTTTCATAAAACCGGGCAGGGCAAGGCTTGCACCTTCTAAGCTCTGCACCACCAGCTCGGCAGGGATGCCCTCGGCAAGAGTGCCCTTGGTGTCCACCACAATGTGGCGCTCGCCTGTGTCTTTTGGGTTGCTAGGGTCCGGCTCTTGGTAGAACCTAATGGTGCGTGCGTCCGCAGGGCCGAAGCCTGTCTTGATAGGCATCAAGTTTTTGCGCTTGCCCGTTGCGGGGTCAACCGGACCCATACCTTTACCCAACGCTTGGAGGCCATACGCGACACTCTTGGCAGCGTTGTTGGTCAACGCCATGTCGGTCAGCAGCAGAGTATTCTGTTGGATTGCTTCGTTTAAGGGCAGCAGTTTGGTCTCACCGCCTTTGAGTTCGGCAAGGTACGGTTGGCGACGGATGTCGCCCACATTGAACGTCACGTTGTTGCCAAAGTTAAGCTCGGCCGTCCCGTTGTCACGGACACGGTAGTAGGGTACGTAGTCGCCGTCTTTCAGCAAGTCTGCTGCCATCTTCTTGGAGATACGTCCGGTGCTGGCAAGAAACTCAATCATGCCCTTGTTGTAGGCGTTGTACTTGCGGCGCACGTTCTCCAGCGCAGCCTTCAAGGTAGGGTCAGCATTGGCTGCTGCCAAGGCAGCTTTCAGCTTTTCTTCCGTGACGCCCAGCTCGCCAAGGTCCAGCTTCGACAAGCCTTTATTCTGTGCCCGTTGCGCGACCATGTACGCCTGCGCAATGTCGGTCTTCATCTGAGGGTTATCCACAGGGATGTCTGAAATGGCATCGAACACATCTCGGGCGCTGTTCTGGTTGGAGCTGCGATAGCCAACGAGCCCTTTCGAGTCCGTGTACTGCACCAACGGGCCACTGTTCATAACGGTGAACATCTGCGCCATCTTCTGCTCGGCCTTGCGTACGTGGTACATGGCCTGTGTGAACATGCTGTCGTCGCCAAACTTGAGGACATCGCGCAGCCCTGCCCGCATATCAACAGCTTGCATTTCAGCTTGAAGCGCAAGGTTGCTGCCCATTTTTTCTTTCAACGTCTTTGGCCGGGCTGTGAGGTCTCTGGCCAGTTCTTCAAGGGCGTTGGTGGGTACGCCGCGAGAGAACAACAGGCCAGACGCGGGACCGATAGGGTTAATGTCCGACGCAATAATTGCAGCGCCTTGGTCTTTATCTAAAAAGTCCACGTAGTTGTAGCGTGACTTATCTGATACTGGCTGGTTGCGTGAAGGTCTGTCTAAAAACTTGTTGCCTGCAATACCAAACGAAGCCATCAAGTCTGAAACGGCTTTCTGGGTGCCCATAGCAAGTTTAAATGCGTCATACACATCTTTGCCCGACGGGTTGGGATCGCCACTAAGCTCTCTATTAAATCTGGCTTTTTGTGCGTTGGGCAACGACTCAAAAACTTTACGTAAAGCATCCCCAACACGCGCAGACTGGTCAAGCATGGGCGCATCCAAATTGATGAACGCTTCTTCTGGCTGACCATGCAGCGTACGCAGCAAGCGACCTTTAGGTGGCTCAGGCAATAGCGTGGGCGGCAAGTCAGCGCGGTAGTCAAAATCATTGGCGTCTAAAAGTTCCAGCTCCAAAAGATTTTGTTGCTGCTTCTTTTTTATTTCTGGCGTTGGGGCTCTCTGGATAGCCGAACGTGCGACGTCACGGGCACTGTCTAACAAATCCCCCACGGCTTTGCGGAACTCAGCTTCCGTTTTGTAGTAGGGCTCTAAGTAGTAGTTCTCCAGCACCCCAATAGCTGTACCCACATCTGCGTTGGCTTTTTTATTTTTTCTCCACTGGGCAACAGCTTTGTCAAACGTCAGCCCCTTATACACAGGCTTGTTGACGCCCGCAGCATTCCATTTTTTAATTTCTGGCAAGTCGTACCAAGCGTTAACCACGTCTAGAGTACGCCCGCTGTTCTTTGTCTCGGCAACACTTTTGTAATACTGTGCAATCGACTGGCGTTCAGCGCGGTATGTACCCCAACCAAATGCCTGCGATCCTTCCCCAGAACTCATGTACGCGTGGTCAAACTCGGTAAAAGTTCCAGCGGTGCCGTGCCATGTGCCTTTAAGTTCGAGCTGTGCGGCACCATACGCCATGTTGACAAGGTCGCCAACTTTGATGCTCTCAGGCGCAATACCGAACTTCTCCAATGCTTTTGTGAAAGCATTCACAACCATGCGCAACCAGTTAGCTACGGCGGAGCCGCCCTTAACACCGGCAGGATTTACACCTGCTTTAACAGCTTCTTCAACGGCGTAGGCAATCAGCTCGTCGTCTACTTGGTTAGCGGGAGTGCCAGCTTCTTTTACACGTTTTTCTGCCGCACGCCCAATCCGCCCTTCCAATGTGTTGGCTGGCGCTTTGCTCCAACTCCTAACGGCGTTTGCCAACGCTTTGAACTGCCCGGCATTAAAAAAGTTGCGGAAACCAATATGCACACCAACTTCGTGCAACAAAATTGCAAGGCCTTCGTTTTTGGCAATATTGTCGGCAAACATGTAAGCGCGCTCTGCGCTCGGATCAACAAACGCTTTTGCGTCCGAAGGAATTTGTCCAGCGTACTTTGGGTTTGCTTGCAAGAAATCGCTGACAGACGCGTACACAGACACTTTCTTGGCATATGTGACTTCGTCCCCAACAGCCCGGCGAAGCTCATTACGCAACTCAGATGTCGTTAAACCCTGCACAGGGACGCCGCGAGAAAATTCAAAATCCTCAATATTGTCAGACACACCCATATCGAAGCCGCTGACTTCGGTGCCACCTTCAACAGTAGGCGCACGTAGGGAGGCGTACTCCATCATTTCGGCTTGTAGCTTCGTGCCTTCCGCTTTGGCCAACAAGCGTTGTTTGATGCCCAGCTCTTCTCGAATAGCGGCAAGCCGGTCACGGGTAACCACCGGTATTCTCAACGGGTCTTTGGCTACATCAACAGACGCTTGCAAAGCGTCACGTTCGCTTTCTAGCGTTGCTATTTGGCTACGGTACATCGACACGTTGGAATCCACTGCTGCCAAAATAGCAGCGCGTGTCTTTACGTCCTGATCTGCAAAATCGTCGGCCAAATCGGTTGGTGTTTTTGCTGCCAACAAACGCTCGGCAAAAGCGTTTGCATCTTCCACGGCTTTCTTAGCTGTAGGCTGCGCAACAGTGCGTTTCTCGATGATCGGCTGCTTGCTTATACCGGGGGTTTCTTTTGACTCTTGCGTACCCGCACGCAGCTTGCCCGGAGCGCTGCTTTGCACACGCGCTGCCGCAGTAACTTTGCCCATACCGCGTGGGCGCACCTCGTTAACAAGGTCGATCTGCTTGTTGATGTCTTCTTGCAGCTTGCGCAAGCGCTCCGCACGCTCGGTTTGTTTGGCTTTTGTCTTCGGCTCCTTGGCAGCTTCCAAAGCCGATTGTGCCCGCTGTAACTCAATCAAACGCGTGTTGCGTTCGTCGTACTTATTGGCGCGATCTTCCTCGGCATCAATCTGTTCTTGCGTCTGAACGTCGATACGCTTTTGCGGTTCGGGCCTGCCTTGCTCGGCACGTTTTTCTGCGGCAACTTGACCCGCAACGGTCTCCCCCGTGAGTACGTCAACGCGCTTAATGCCAAGACGGTTTGAGCGCAGAGCTTCAACCCGTTTAAGTTCTCTCTTGTAGTTGGCCACGCGCTTGCGTGTCTGCGCCAGCGTTTTGGTCTCAGCTTTCTTACCGCTCTTGGATTGCCCCTTGGCAATCCTGGCTTCGTTTTCAGCAATGTCTTTGTTCAACTTCTCAACGCGAGCGTCAAGGTCTTTAGTGACCTGCTGGTAAATTTCGGGATCGCTTGACGTAGCCAGCACAGCTCTTTCATATGCTTTTTGCATACTTGCTTGCTGGGCTTCAAGGCGCTTGCTGTAGGCGGTAAGTTTCTCAATGCGCTCATTGGCAGTCTTAATTCGTTCTTGGAACTTAGCGATTTGCTCAGGCGTAAACATCTGCGGCATGTCGGCCAAGGCATCCGTGGCAATCTCACGCGCAATCTGCATCTCCTCGATGCCTGTATCCGCGTCTTTAAGGTCTTGCGACAGTTGGGCTTCTTGATCTGCGTGCGCGTTGAACGCTTCCAACATCTGCTGGCGCTTGGAAAAGTCAATCCGGGTGCCGGGAATAGCCGCCAGCCGCGCAGTCATTTCTTGAAACGCTTGCAGCTTGGCTTTGTCGCGTTCTGCAACAGCGTCTTGCTCTGCGCGAGTCAGGGGTTCAATTTTGATTTCGTCCAGCTTCCGCTCAAATGCCGACTTGCTTTCCTGTTCAGCGCGTGTAGCAGCTTCAACTTGCTTGTTGGTTTGCGTAGTCTCGGCAATTTGCTGAACGCGGGTGAGTTCTTTTTCAGCCGATGCAATATCCGTTTGGACTTGTGCAAGCTGTGCGTCAATGTCGCCAGCTTCTTTTGCAACATCGCCCTTGATCTCCAGTGCAGCGGCCAGCTCTTGTTGCGCCTGCTTGAGTTCTTTCTGGTTTTTGCGGCTGCGCTTTTGTGTGGCAGCGGCTTCTTCCAGCGCCAAGCCCGCATTGAGCAAAGACTGCGCATCGCGGTCCAGTACTTTTTCCTCGGCTTGCAGCTGCATCTGCAAGTTTAGATCAGCGTTCAAGAAGGCCAGCAGGGTTTCATCTGCGCCAGCTTTGCGGCTGGCTGTGATTTGCTGCTCAATAGCGGTAATGACTTCGCGGCGTGCTTTACGCAACGCCGAGAACGTGCGCTTGTTCACAGGCTGCTCAATGGCTGTGGCGTAAGCCGTCTTGGCTTCGGCTGTTTTCTGTGCAGCCTCAACAACGGCAGTGTCCGTGCTCTGAAATTGCGCAAGGTTGTCGGCAATCTTTTGGCCAATGTCAGAAACAGTTTGCGCAGTAAAGTCAAACTGCTGGCGAGCCTGCACGTAGTCCGCTTGCAGTTCAGTCAACTCAGCATCGAGCCGCTCGTAAATTTTCTTCAGGTTGGCTTCAGCAGTTTGTAACAAGTCAATTGCGGTGTTGGTATCGGCCTTGCGCTGCGCTTGTAGCGCCTGCTTGCGTGCCTCCAACGAAGCCAGTTGTTTAGAAATGTTCTCAACTTTTTTGCTGAATATCTCAAGGCGGGCGTGCATCCGGCTGGCGGTATCTTTGCCCATACCCATCGTTTGCCGCAAAACTTTCAACGCATCGCTGGCCAAATATTTTTGGAACTCGGCAGCGGTTGCAAACGCTGTGGACTTCTTCGCAGGAGCCTTGCCTTCAATCTCTTTAGGCATGAACCGCTCTGGCAGTTCCATTTGCCCACTGTCTTGCAGCTTACCTTCTTCCAACTGCGCCAACTCCGTTTGTAAGTCACGAGTCATCTCGGGGCTGGAACGGCCGGTCTGCGTGACTCGGTTGAGCCATTCACCTGCCAAATTCAAACGGTCGGGGCTTGCAGCAAACGCCTTGAGGTTGTCTGCAAGCTGCTCCAACACGCCCATAGTGCCAGCGTCGTAGCGATCCCGCTGCGCAAACGCACGGTCCATCTGGTCACGCAGCATCTCTGGGCTTGTCGTTGTTGGCGTGACTGTGCGGGTGGCGGTCTCACCCCGCTCTGTACCTCCGCGCCACTTCTGGCTTAAACGATCAAGTTGCTGCTGGGCAACTTGCATTACGTCGCCTTGAGCGCCGTATCGCGCAACAGGGGCTAAAATTTTGTCAACTTCAGCTTCAATCTCTGTAATTGTTTCTGGGCGCAGCGCCCCTCTCACAGCCGTAATCTCGCCCACCAAACCGTTTACTACATCGGCACGGGCTTCACTGTCTTGGTCTGCCACGCGGGCAAGGGCTGCTTGGCGCTGTGCTTCGGCAGCACGCTGTGTTTGTAAATTTTCCGGCAACTGGCCTAATTGGCCTTGAAGGTCCGCCGTAGCCGTGCCCAAATCACCCGTAGTCGGCAGTGCTGTACGCGCCTGCAAATCTCTAATTTGCTCAACAAGGCCGCGAATAGTCTCACGGTACTGCCCACCATTTTGCACATTGCGCTGTGCGTAAGCAATGTCGAGCTGGCGCTGCATCTCATCGAGCTTGTCTGCAATAGTTCCGCGTTCTTCGGTTACGCCTGCGGCTTGGCCAACACGTTGCTCACCAAACAAATCACCTTGCGCTACGGTATCGCGGGGCATAGCGGCTTGGCGCTCAACAAAAGCGATGTCCGATTCGGTCATGCCTTCTTGACGTGCAATGTCCAGTATGTCTTGATCCGCCAAGAACTGCGCCATTGGGTTTACGGGTTCTTTGCCGGGTTTTTGCGCTTGCAAATCTGCCTGCCGCGCTGCCAGTTCTTCCTTACCCATGACCTTGAGCCGCTTGGCCAAATTATTGCGCAGCATGTCGCTTTCGCGCTCAGATAAACCCGGCAGTGGTGTCCGGGTCTGAACAATCAAGGAAGCCTTGTACGGGTCTTGCAGCAAGTACTCGATGTAGTCGTCCCCGGTTGGTTCAAAGCGCTGGTCTTGCGCAAGCTGAATGCGCTCGGCGGCATATGCGGCAGGTATTGCTGATACGCGGGCCTTCTCGGCTTCTTCTGCTTTGCGGCGCTCTACGCCGGGCACAAGCACATCCGGCATGGCGTAGCCAGATTCTTCGTAAAAAGTGTCGGGGGCTGCTGGTGCAACTTTGCGGTCTCGAACCTCGCCTGAACGCTCCAACAAATAGTCCATAGGAGACAGCTCGGCAACACGCGCCTGTTCGAGCGCCTGATCGTAAAGGCCTGTTTTCTTCAAGCGGTTTACTTCAGGAGCCAACTCATCGGCGGCGCGGCGGTTGGCACGGAGCTGCTCGTTAATGTCCTTGTTGAACGCCTTGTCTTCTGCCTCTGTGGTGGAGTCTTTCGTTACTTTGCGAATTTGCTGGCGCAGGCCCACTTTTTCTTGCTCCAGCGTTTTGAGCTGGTTAGCCACCTTCAGTGCGTAATCGGGGGTTTGCTTTTCAGCAGCTTCTTTTTCAGCGGCGATGCGCTCTTGTTCCGCCAATGCTGCCGATGCCTTGAGCTTGTCTTCCCTGTCGGCCTTGGCGGCTTGGGTTTTGGCACCGCTGCGCTCAATGTACCGGCCTGCGGGGGCAAGAGTGCCGCCCAACACAGCTCCGCCGATGAAGCTGTCGATGTACTCTTTGCGTGCGTCTTCGTCTGTGATGTTTAGCCCTGCTTGCAGGCGCTCCAGCACTTGCTGCGTGGCTTCAGTTACACCTTCCCGGCCTGCGGTAGCGCCGGTCTTGGCGGTGTAGTCCATGACGGTTTTGCCAAGCGTCTGATTGGCAATTGCCCGAGCTTGCTCGGTTGTCAGCTTGGAGCCTACGGAGCCGAACAGCTTGCCGATACCGGGTATCAGGGCCATGGCGGCAGTGTCGATCAGTGCTTGTGGGACAGCAGCGGCCGCAGCTTTACCGAGGCTGGCCTGCTCAAGCGTCTTACCGGTGCCCAGTTGAGCGCCAAGGTTGGAAGCAGTGAATTGGCCAGCGGAAGTCAAACCCGCCAAGCCAGCGCCAATAGCCGCTGCCGGAGCCGCTGCGGGGAGAGCCAAAGCCGAAAGACCTGCGGCTGCTGGAAGCGCCATGTACGGCAAAGAGCCGCCGAAAGTTTCTCGAAACTTCAGGAACGGTGACTCCGTCCAGCCATCTTCTGTGGGAGTGAAGCGTGCGGCCGCTTTGGCTTGCGCGGCTTCATATTCTTTCTGGGCTTCGGCTTCGCTCTTGATACCGAGCTTGCCTTTGAGCAGTTCGGCCTGTCCGCCCAGCCGGGTAAGGCCCGCAGAGAATGCCGCTTTACCGCCCGTGGTGTCTTGCTTTGGGCCTGCTTCTTTACGGCCGCCGAACGACTCGGGGTACATCTGCTGCGCACGTTCCCATGCTTGGTCGGGGGTCTCCCCCTCACGAACTTTTACTGAGTTGCCGTCTGGAAGGGGGACGTATTGTGCCATGGTGTGCTTAAATTGTGTCGGTCGTTCAAAAGGCTCAGGACCGAATCTGAGCCGCTGTGGGTATTCTACGGGTTACTCAAACGCTTTACCAGTAGGTTTGTTGGAGACGCTTGGTGCCCCGGCCATCAGCGCTTGAATGGACCTGATCTGGGTGACAAACTCTTGCGGTGTGAGCACAGTGTCGCCTTCTTTGCGCTTGCTGATGTAGTCAGTGTACGCCGTAGTAGGGTTGAACTTGCCAGCCTGAATCTCAGTAAACTTGGCCAGACCTTTCGCCAAATCACCCCCGCCCAGAAGCATTGCAATACGCTCGTTACCTTGCGGAAGCTGCGCAATACGCTCACGTGCTGCATTGTCAATTGCAGAAAGTTCTTTGCGTGCGGCAATTTCTTTATCCGTAAGGCGTTCTTGTGTAGAGGCAGTGAAAACAGCCTTGGCATCTTCGCGCTTGTAGCCGTACATTTTCTCGGCAGCGTCGAGGCTGAGTCGCTCGATGTCGGTCTCGGTTTTGTTGATGGCGGATTTGAACTGGCGGCGCTCTTTGGCCGTCATGTTGGCCTCGTTGCGACGGAACTCCTCGATCTGGTCACGAGCGTCGTCCATCTTTTCCTGAGCCGAGCGCAGCTTTTCAAGGCCTGCGCCATAGGTTTTAAGACCGGCCTGTGCGCCTTTGCCGATTGCTGTGGCTAAACCGCCGGGGGTGGACATGATGGCCAGCCCTGCTTCCAGCAACGCCAAACCAGTGGTCTCATCTTTCATCTTGCCAAGACCGGCCTCGCGCTTGGCCAGACGTTCCTCGCGCCCTTTAAAGGCTTCGCCACGGGCTGCAACATCTTTTTCAAAATCTTCAAGATCGCCTTTAGATTGCGCACGCTGTCTTTCCGCGAGCTGACTGCGTCTCCAGTCCAAATCTGCGCTGGATTCTGGCCCCATACCCATTTCTGCCTGCATGGCGGAATACCGCTGGGCAACTGACTGCTCGGGGGCTGCCTTCGCTGCGGCCGCAGCACCAAGTCCTGCGGCGGGAGCCTTGCGGGTAGTATCGGCTTTGGGGGCTGCTTTGGCGGTTGGTGAGTACCGCTGCAACAGCGCGGCTTCTTCTGCGGACTTTGGTGCAGGCGAAACATAAGGAGAGGCGCTAGCTTTTGCCGCCATTGCGGCGTTATTCTCGGTGGGCGCTGCCTGCGCACTTTTCACAGACGTGCCCGACAGGGTTTCTTGCGCTTTTTGTTTTTGCTTTGGGTTGGCTTGGTCCAGAATTGCTGCGGCCAAAGCCCCGTTAGGGTCCATTGCACCCATCATGGGGTTGTCAGCGTAAGCCTCACGCAACTGCGGGTTGTTGGCCATCATATCCGTAGCAAACTGTGTAGCAGGGACGCCCCCCGCCAAAACAACTGATCCGGGGCCTGTGGCTGCCAGTTTTCCTGCGGTAGCAACACCACTTGCGCCTGCTTTCGCTACGTCATACCCCATCCGACCAAGAATGGACGAAACACTTGTGCCCATCCGTGCAGCTATGTCCGCCGCCTGCCGATATACCGCTACTGGAACACCTACTGCCGCAATACCGGCGGGGACGTCGGCATAGGGGACCCCTGTAAAAGAACCGGTTTCTCCAGAATAGCGCTCAACATCACCACCGTCAGCAAACGCAATGATGCCGCCGCCTGCGAAGTTCATGTTGCCTGCGGGAAGTCGGCCAATGCCTTGGTCTTCTGGTAAGTAGCCGCCCCCAGCGTAGCCGGTCACGTTACCCATAGGATCAACTGCCGCCATTTCAGCAATACCTTGGTCAACAACCTTTGGCTGGGCCTGCATGGAACCTTGGCCAGCCGAGCGTACTGCTTTGCGGCGGTTGGACTCCGACATGGCCAAGGCCATGATGTACGGGTCGGCTTTATTCAGCTGGGCGTACTTCTGCAACATAGCGTCTGGTAACTTGGCCAGCGTGGAGGTGATCTTGTTGACATCAATCATGGCGCACCTTAGATTTTAGACAGGGCCAGCTCGGCCAGACCTGCTGCTTTGCCCTTAACTTTACCGCCTTTGGCGTAGCTTTTCATTACGCCGCCTTTGGCTGCACGGGCACCGCCACCCATGAGGTATGCACCGCCCAAAGCCGTACCGGCACCAAGAACCTGCGCCCCTGCACTTGGAGAAGCCGTATACATGGACTGGGTTGAGCCTGACGGCGTGCCGCGCAGCAAGTTCGACTGGAACTCCAGCTGCTGGTATGGGAACTTCTTTTGCGCCAAGAAGTCTTCGTACTGTTGGCCAAGGATGCCTTGCACCTGTTGTTGCTGTTGCGTGCCAAACTGGTTTTGCAAACCGAGAACGTCTTTTTGCTGGCCAAACTGCTGCTGGGCACCCGTAAGCGCCGTTTGAAGACCTTGAAGGCCCAGTCCTGCGCCGTACTGGCGAGACTGCTCCCGAAGCTGCTGCTCCGTGTTGAACTGGGTCTGCCCACGAGTGTAGGCATCCTGTAGGCCGCGAGCTTGGATGTCGCCTTGCTGGGTTGCCAAATTGCGAGCAGCTTCTGCGTCTGTGATGGCTTGGCGGCTACCGCCAAATGCTCCGGCCTTGACGGCCTGCGCACCGCGCTGGGTGCTTGCAATATCGGCGTTACGCTGGGCTTCGCGTTGCTGAATGTTCACCACATTCTGCATGTAAGGGTCCATGTACTGCCCCGCCTGCGCACCGAACTGGCCTGTGGCGTATGGGTCGTATGAAGTGCCCAACGCTTTGCTTACTGCCTCGCCCGTTGCTGCCGATGGGGCCATGGCCCCGGCACCCTGAAACGCTTGCTGTTGCAGCGGCGTGAACTGTGCTTGACGTTCTCCGCCGTAGGCTTGGTAAGGGGCCTGCGACAACGCCGAGCCTTTGCCCAATACTTCCTGCGCGTAGGGAATTGCCCAGTCTGGCAGGTCTTGCGTGACTTTTTGTTGGGCGGGGGCAGAGCTGCCGCCGCCACCATCCATAGGGTAGAGCCGACGACCGTCGGCCATGTATCCGTCGTGTTTGCTGGCGATAATCATAGTTCTATCCTCATCACTTTGTGGGTGTTAGTCATACCCATTTTCTCGTACATCGGCA
>Ga0181344_1000725_pt1 | contig 12789 bp, 19 predicted proteins | sample Su13VDMLBDD_FD_130098 | JGI IMG/M metagenome (GOLD analysis project Ga0181344, IMG submission 130098) | Freshwater viral communities from Lake Michigan, USA - Su13.VD.MLB.D.D | ecosystem: Environmental > Aquatic > Freshwater > Lake | place: USA: Michigan | collected 2013-07-15
CTAGCAATATCGCAAGCGTCTTAATTGACGCTTGCCTAACCGCTCGCCGGGCTTCGCCAGGCGAGCTTGCTTCCGCTTGTCCCGCGACTGTCCCGCGACTGTCCCGCGACTGTCCCGCGACTGTCCCGCGACTGTCCCGCGACTGTCCCGCGACTGTCCCGCGACTAAATCACGACCGGATCAGTTGGATCAAAATTTGATCAAATTGGATCACGTTAACCGTTCATTAAATTATTTGTAATAAACTTTAAAAATCGACATAAAAGGAGTTGATCATGTTAAAAGATTTTGTTACGGATATCATAGAAATTGCCTGCTTAGGCGCTTTCGTTACTGCAATCGTTTTGTGGGGGTTATGATGTATCAGATCACGGAAATTACGGGTTATGGCTTGCGCATATGGGGCGATTGCCCGACGCATGACGCGGGTATTGCTTTCATTGGCAAGCGTTTCGGATGGGTTATTGCCGCCGAAGCGGACGAGAACGACGACGAGTGCTGTGACGTGATGACGGATCGCTTGCGTCAATTCACGATTGAACCAGTCAAAGAGGTGCAATCATGATTAACGACGCATTTCCAGAATTTGACATGGCGACGCTTCCCTTCATCCCGAAAGATTGGATGGACATTTCATGGCGCAATGATGTCTGCCCTTCATGGCAGTCAAACGGCTATCAAATATTCGTTAACTTCGCGAACCCCGATGACCGCGAGTATTCGGGCGGTTTTCGGTTTTCGGTTTTCGACATGACGACAAGCGAATTCTATTTATCAACCGACGATTGGAACGAAGTATTAACTTTTGTTGACTAGCTTGCAGTCCGGCGGTCATGCCGCCGGATCACAAGCTAGCCGATAGGCGGCTAGTGTCATTGAGAGGGGTCTTAAATGTATACGATCAAGAATGTTTCCGTTAATACGCGGATGTCAGAGGAAACGACGTGTTTTAGCGCGGATGTGTACCGCGATGGCGTCAAGGTGCTATCCGTTACAAATCGCGGGTGTGGTGGCGCTCACGGCTATTGCGAGTACGTCAAGGGTTCACTAGCTGAAGCGGACGCCTACGCCAAAACGCGGCCCGCTACCGTGTATCAGGGCGTTACAATCGCGCCTGACTTGGATAGCATGATCGACGATTTGCTAAACGAACACCTACTGGAAAAAGACGCTAAAAAGTATCTGAAAAAGTTTTGCTTCAAAGCTGGCGGCAATCTTTATACGATGAACGCAATGCCCGATTGCGCGACGGTTGCCGCATATGTTGCGGCTACCTACCCGAACGCTATCATCATGCGCGACGCGGCGTCGATCATCGCACATCTGAGGGCAGGACAATGACTTATCAAGTATTGACGCGAACCTATGTCGATGGCTGGATTAACTGTTGGACGATTGACGGCGTGCCGTGGGTGTTTGACACGGTTGCGGAAGCGCAGGCCGAGATTGACGACTTGCTACAGGAAATGCCGGATTATGATGCCGGCGATTATCGGATTGAAGGGGTTCAGTGATGGGGCAAAAATTCACGATTATACACAGAGACGGCAAAGGTAAATTGCATCATATCGACGGCCCCGCGATTGAATGGGCAAGTGGACGCCGCGAATGGTGGCTCAACGGTAACCGTCACCGCGATGACGGCCCTGCGGTTGAATGGTCGGACGGCTCCCGCGAATGGTGGCTCAACGGCAAATGCCACCACATAGACGGCCCTGCGGCTAAATGGGTGAGCAACGCTCGAATGACTAAGTGGTTTTTGCGAATGATGCGGGCGATTATCGGATCGAAAGGGTGCAATGATGGGCCGCTATGACAAGGTAGATTATTATGTTGCGGTGATCGAAGACGATTTCGCCGATGATACGGTCGAAGACAATTTCGCCGACGCCGAAATGGTTTACGACCACTGGTGCAAAACGCACCCCGAGGCGCGGGTTTACATATTACGCATGGATTCGGGAAGGATCACAGATGAACGACTTGCAGCAACACTATAAGGCGGTCAGGGCGAGGCTATGGGCGGGCGCTATACCTAGTGTAGCGCCACCACCGCCACCGCCACCGCCACCGCCACCGCCACCGCTATCAATATCCATGCGCGAGCAATTTCGCGAGGCGCATGAACTGCTGAAGGTTGCAGGCGTTGCAGGCGTTCCGAAATGGAAACTGATCCTGCGCGAGGTCTGCGCGGCGCACGGCGTCACAATGGATCAGTTGATCAGCCACAACCGCAGTAAAAAATTTATCGATGCGCGGATGTTGGCCTACTATCGGCTAAGCAAAGAACTTGGCCTGTCGCTGCCCCAGATCGGGCGCTACATAGGTGATCGGGATCACAGCACTGTCTATTATGGGATCAAACGCTATGAACTTAATCTACGACGGGGATGACTGTTTCATTGTTGCGGACGAGCAAGACAACCGCCTTGGTTGGATCAGCCTCAACAGATGGAAGGGCCAATGGCGCGCAACAACGCACGACGGCCAGATTACTTACCACTACACGTCAACAGTAGCCGCGCAGGCGGTGTTAGAAAGAGGATCAAATGCTAAACGAACGCGAGAAGACCCACGGGCAGTATGCGACGACAGCCGCGATGAGCCAGAAGCTCAAAACAGCCATGATGCTGTCCAAGAACTGGAATCGGCTTACCGAGCCGCAAGCCGAGGCCATTGAGATGATCGCGTCTAAACTGGCGCGGATCCTGAGCGGTGACCCGAACTTTCGCGACCATTGGGACGACATTGCCGGATACGCTCAACTGGCGAGCCTAGCCGCGCCGTCGCCGATGGATGCGGTCGAGCGGGACATAGCCGCGCTGATTGCTGAAGATCACCCTGAACTGCCGCCAGCCGAGCCAATGCCGGATGTGGTGACGCGTAAGAAGATATGGTCAAAAAATGGCTGATCGGATCATGTACTGTTTAGCAGGAATTGTTTTCTGCACAGCTATTGCGATAGCGTGGCCCCGATGATCATCGCAATAGTATCTTTAGCACTTGTCGGCATCATAGGAGCCGTGCTAGACATCTAAGCGTTCCTCCCAGAACGCCTTAGCGCCCGCCGGATGACCCCCCGGCGGGCGCTTTACTTTTTATTTAACCATTTATGTTTTTATACAATGTTAAATTTCGGTTGCGGCTTAGGCTCTATGAAGTCCCGCAGATCGGATTTAGACCAATCGGTGTATTCAGGCGCACAGAAGATGTGCTTCTTCGTGCCATGCTTCGCGGACGCCAAGCGGCCTTTGTCAATCCACTTACCTTCCTTCAGCGCGTGCAGCAACGCGGACTGCGGGATCTTCATGCCATTGGGTGCTGATACCGATAGCGTGTCGCACAGCGCGTGGAACGGCCCACCGATGACGCCGTTCGTAAACGAACCTTCGCGGTTTACGATCATGCGCATCAGATAGCTTTCCAAGAGGCTCATGCCGCTCTCAACCAAGTTGATCTTGAAGTCAGTCATAAACGGGGTAGCCGCCGGGTTGAACGCCGACACGTCGCGGGTCTGCAACATATGCGCGACAGCGGCGAAGCCGCCATCTTGGAAATACTTCCAGAGCCGCGTCGCGTCGTCCTCGTTCATGCGCGGTGCGTGCGACCAGACGCAGAACCACCGACGATCCTGCGACGGTAGCGAGATCGGAACCGGATCATTAGAGAACGCCAAGACGAACATCCTGTTCAGCATCATGTACGGATGCAAGCCCTTGCGGTTGATCGGCAGCATCTCAGGCGGCGCGGCTATCAGGGGCTTTAGCTTGTTCGCCAACGCCCGGCGCTCTTTGGCATCTGCTTCCTTCAGCTCGTTGATGATCAGCACTTCGCTTTCAAGGTGGTAACCCCACGCGGACGAGATGCTGTCATTGTCAACCAAGCCCCTATTCTTCAGACCTGGCCCACAGATGGCCCAGATGAACGGAGCCCACATTGTGTCCTTGCCGCAGCCTTCATCGCCGCCATGCAACACGGCGTGGTTGATCTTGATGGTAGGGTTCTGCACTTTGAACGCCATCATGTCGAGCAGATGTTGCCGCTCGCGCTCGTCGGGGATCAGCAACGCTACATGGTCAAGCCAAGGTTGGGCGTCGCCTGGCGCGCTATGCGGACGGGCATCGCGCCACCGATTGCCGTAAACATCACCGTCACGCGCTACAAGGACGCTCTCGCCTGCGGCGTAGGTAATGCCGACCAACACCTTGGCTTCCATCGCCTGACGGTTCTCGTCAAAGCAAACGGACGCCTCAATGCGACGTCCGTTGTGGATCGACTTACAGGTGATGTGCCGGAACAGCGCGTTGAATGTTGACCGCGAAATCTCGCGCCGGTCTTGCAGATCGAAGAACGCCTCGTCCTCTTGAATGTAGGCGAACCTCTTGTACCAGTCTGCCTTCTCAACGCGGCCGAGTTCCTTGCGCTCTATCTCGGCGATGACCTCGGCAGCGGCGTCTGGAAACGCCGCAGTCGGGCTAAGTTTACTGAGCGCCTCGTTCATCGCCTTGGCAATCAACTCCTCGCGCAGACCATGCTCATGCTTAGGCCCGCCCTCTTCCGCTACCCAGCACAGGAAGCGGCGTGAAGTCCAGTCGCCGCAGTGACCATGAAAACAGGTGTATGCGCGGTTCAACGGATGGTAACGGCCCATTGCGTTGCCGTCGCTATGCTCCGCCGCGTTAGGGCAGACGACGCCGAACCAACCCTCGGCGTTGCCGTTCTCAATTACTTCGCCTCGGTCGTACATCCACTTCAGCACGTCGTCCTGACCGTTATCGTCAAGCGTCAGCTTGCGGCGGGTGCTTGTGTCAGGGTCATGCGGGGTAACGCCAAGCGCGTCGCAGATTTCTTTCAGGGTAAACATCCGCTCAGGTGTATGCTCTGCAAGATCCGATGCAAAGTTATCCCGACCGTCCTTCAGATTGATCGAACCCGGCAGACGGAAGTTACGCACCGGATTGATAGCGCCGGGGTCCGTGTAGCCCGCCTCGGCAATGGCGACGATAGCCGCCGAGAACTCGCCCTTGGTCGGTTGCTCATCCAACTTGAACTTGTAACCCCACTGGAAGTTGCCCTGCGATGTCTCCATCTTCCATGTCGGCTCAAGCGGCGGCGTCTTGCTCTTCGTGCCGATGTCGTCAAGCACCATGAACGCTACATAATCGCAGTACGCTGCGCCTGCGTGAACCTTGCCGTCGGTGAACCTGTCAACGACAAACGACGCGGTGTTGGCGTACCATGCGCCCTCGCCTCTGTACTTATCCGGCAGATAAGCGGGCCAGAAGTATTTAACCGACCCGTCTTTGTGCTTTTGTGATGTTGGTTTTTGTTTGACGACCAAGATCGTCTCGCCATCCGGCGCAGCCTTCATCAGGTGTTCTAGAAAATTCACTTGCCGTACCTCCCCATAATTTTTACTTCTGCCGCTAATGGCAGACCCCCTGCCCAATTCGGACAGGTCGTCATTACGCGCTTCAGTTCTGAAGCAACATCTTCCGGCCTGTCTGATTCAATTACTATCTCATCGTGGACGTGCAAGACCACATCGTCAAGCTGTCTGAGCGCGTACCTTAGCAGATCGTTTGCGATTGCCTGAGTAATATTTTCGCACGCTAAGCCTTTCCACAACCGCGCACGCGGCCAATGCTTTGCGTCCTGCGCGGGCTTCCATGCCGACTTGGCGTAGCTGATTCCGTCCTCGTCAAACTTGGCGTATGGATAGCACAGCACCCGCCCGCTCGGCAGCATATACCAGAGATGCCGACCGTCGTAGTGGTACACAATGCAGCCTATTTCTATGTCTGTGTTCTTGTTCCGCATCGCGGTCGTGTAGGCGTTCTCAAGCCCCTGCCAGTACGGCACAGCCCACCCGTTCGCCCTACGCCAGCCGTTCACCATGCGCTGCGCTTCGCTGTCGGGCAGATGCACGCCATACGCCCGACCCATCGCCGCAAACGCGCCGATACCGCCGGCGAACCCGCACGCCAATTCCTGCACCTTGCCGATTTGCCGTTGTTCAGCCGTGATGTCGGCAACGGGAACGCCAAACGTCGCCGAGGCGTTTACCTTGTACACATCCTCGCCACTGACGAACAGCTTCAGCTTGGCGTCACCCGCAGGGCTGTTCGACGCCCACGGTGTGACCCGCGCTTCAATCGACGCCCAGTCGGCGACGACGAAGGACTTGCCTGCCGCCGGTATCAGCGCAGGGCGCAGCATACCCTTCAACACATCCGTCACGCGCTTGCCGTACTGCGGCACGATAGCATGGCCGCGCACCATCGCCTGGCGCACGTCTTCAGGTTCCTTGGCGCACTTGCGCGTGAAGTTATGCACCTGAGCGCCGTAGGACGACGCGCGACCTGTAGCCGACCCGCCGGCAAACACAAACGCGCCCCTGACGCGGTTGTCTTCCTCGTCGGCCAACTCTGCCAAGCGGCTAAACTTTGCCACTGACGAGGCCCACAGATCGTCGGCGCACTGTACAACGTCGGCGACATCCACCGGCACTTCGTCGGGGTTGTCCATCGCCAAGAGATTGGCGCGAACGGTCTTATCAATGGAGTACTTAGGCTCACCATCCTTGTAGACGATCATCAGCTTCAACGCTTCAGAGCCGACCCTATCCATGACCCACTCACGCATACGAGGGCTGCGGACAGACGTGATAGCGCCCTTGGTGATCTCGGTGACAAGCTGCTGAATATCTTCCAGTTCAGCACTGGCGTAGCGCATAGCCGCCTCGGCCAAGGGCTTGTCCAACTGCACGCCTCGGTCGTTGATGCGCTCGTTGACGTGGTAGTCGCGCAACTCGTCATCCGACAGATCCCGCATGGCCTTGCTGAACGCCCGCATAGCGCGCACGTCCTGCTCGCAATAAGAAACCATCTCTGCCATCAGCGCAGGATCTTCGTTGAACGTACCGTCTGCGCGGGGGATCGACAAAGCGCGAATCAGTTGGTTGCCTCGGTGATCCTTCCGCATACTCGCGCCGGAGAACCGACCGACATCCTCAAGCGAACCTGGAGCGCAGTTGGCGCGGGCTTGCGTCGCTGTGCAGTAGAACTGCTCAAGCGGTATGTTGATCTGCAACGGATACCAAAAGACAAGACGCTCGAAAGCAGCGTTATGTGCGCGAATTTGTCCCTTATACCCGCGCACCTTAATCGGGAAAAGTTGATCAGGCGTCCATGTGCGGACTTCCTCATCATCAAAAGCGTAGGACATACACAGCACCTCGGTGCTTGCGTCCATCGCATAGTTATACACGCCGCGTGATTTCAGATCACAACGGCTCCGCGTCTCAAAATCAAGCCAGAGCATAGTTCCACCCAGAAAAGAGGGGCGGCCTTGCGACCGCCCCGTTGCATCAAGCTGCCGCCGGGCGGCGACGGCGACCAGTAGGCTGAAGATCCAACTCAGGCTCTTCATCCGCAACGACTGGTTCAGTCGCGCCATCCATACCAACCCACTTCACGACCTTGAACACAGGCGTGAAGATGCGACCGTAGGACTTGTGCTGATAGTGTTCCTTGTGCAGGCTAACCACCGGCACAGGCTTCGACACGTCGGCGTCTACTTGCGTAGCAATAGCCGCCGCCATCTCCTGAACCGCACGCTTGCCGCCGACCGACGTGGTAGCGAAGCGCACTTCCATGTCCTTGTCTTCGCCATCCAAGCACTTCAGAGACAAACCGACTTGCGTCTCCCAACCGCGCTTTGCGGTAGGCGGCGCATCGTCCATCTCAGGCAAAGGTTGCGTGATCGGAACCATCTTTTCGCCCAATACGTCGCCTTCACCCCACGCAATAAACCCGTGAATGAAAGAGTACGGATTGACGGCCCAAAGAGAACCGGTTTCAACTTCGGTCTGGTCAGCGCCGAAGACCCAATGGCCTGTCTTGTCCATTTTCAGGATGACAGAACCGCTTGACACACCCGTGTCCAGTGAGCGCAACGCCGCGCTCAGGCTCTGAACTGAAGGAAGGTTAACATTAGCAAATCCAACTGCATTAGACATTATCAAATCCCTATTTTACTAAGGGCAGCACTGAGTTGCTGCCCGATGAGAACGGCACTGGGTCGAGGGTCATCCTCGCTTGCCAGTGTATTACCTGACGAGATTGAGACAACTAATCCTTCCGGCATTTCGATAGCCCGCTTTTTAAGCAGTTTCTCTACTTTGGCCGGCGAGAGAAGAGAACTCTCAACCACTTCAGATTCGTCGAGGATGTTAAGGAGTACCTCTTTAGCGGCGTCCTCACTCACCCATTGTCTTGTGCCGCGCTTGGCGACCAGTTTGTACCCAGGTACGGTGTTACCGCGTTCGAGTGTACTAAGTGCCAGATTTCTCAAATCCTTAATCCAGTCTTCGAGAAGATCCGCATTAAGAAGATACGCGCCGATTAGCGTATTGTCCAGAGCGTCGAACTTGGTCTTGAGCGCTCTATCCACAGCTCCCGTAAACATAGGACAGGTCGGCTTGGCGGCGCACCACCGGCAGTGGTCGCCGACGTTCAATTCGGCGTCGGGCGATTGCGCCTTCTTGACCGCACGGGTAAGCTCAATCTCAAACTGCGCGATGCGCTCAGGTGTCGTCGTCCAACGGCTGACGCCTCTGGTCGGCTGAATTATGATGCACTCGATTGCTGTGGCTCCATCAAACACCCATTTGACCGAGGGTGTCCGCATAGCGGCTGCGGCGTAGAACATGAGTTGCGGGTTTTCTTCTGCCGTAACCAGAACCCCGTCGCCAAACTTCCAGTCGATAACGTAGGCTGTGTCCCCAATTCGCCCCAACAAATCTGTTGAGCCAAACACACCGGACAGTGCCTCATTATCAAAACTGACGTTTGTTTCAACGGCGTATTGCATCTCCTGCTTTGGGTCGATTTCATCCAACGCCTTAATTGCAGGAAGAAGTTTTTCATGCAGAAGATCCTCGGTCAGCGTTTGCGCCTCGTATGTGCGCCCGATAAATTTTTCAACTGGCGTATAGATGTTAAGGTATTCGGCAATTAGTTCATGCAGAAGAGTACCCTCGTCCGCGTAAGTGCTTGACGGCTTTGGCGGCATCTTCTCGCATAGCGCCACTGATCCTGGACAGGCCATGACGCGCTTGGCGGTAGAGCCGCCGACAACATTACTGTGCTTCATCATATTTTCTCCGTTTGAGATATCCACATTAACATCACATAAACTGTTGTCAAACAATTTTTAATGGCTTATACAACAAAATATGGAACGCGACGTAGAACACTATTTCAATTGGGCGGTCGAGCGCATGGGCGGTCGGTCGTACAAGTTTGTGTCCCCGGCGCGGCGTGGTGTGGCAGACAGAATAGCTTGTCTGCCAGACGGCTCGACATGGTTCGTCGAGTTGAAGACTAAGGGCGGCAGACTATCGCCGCTTCAGGAACTCTTCGCCGCCGAGATGCAACGGCTTAACCAGAACTATGCGTGTCTGTGGACAACTCAACAGGTAGATGAATGGAACTCCGACCGTATCAAAACGAAGCCGCCGACTTCCTCTTCGCCAACGACAGAGCGATGATCCTTGCCCCTGTGGGCGCGGGTAAGACGGCGGTTACGTTGACAGCATTGCAGGACATGATCCGGCACGGTCACATCAACCGTGTGCTTGTCCTTGCGCCGTTGCGCGTGGTCAAGAAGGTCTGGCCTGTGGAGCGGCCTCTGTGGGCCATTAACCTTACAATGTCATTGGCGGTCGGGACGCCCAAGCAACGGTTGCAGGCGTTGCAGGCCAACACGCACATCGTCGTGACGAACTACGACAATCTGCAATGGCTGGCGCTTCAGAAGTTGAACTTTGACGCCATTGTGTTTGACGAGCTGACACGGCTCAAGAACCCGTCAGGCGCACGGTTCAAGGCGCTCGCCAAGGTGATTGAACCCATGCGCGTCAGGTGGGGCTTGACGGGCAGCTTTACGTCGAACGGGCTTGAGGATGTGTTCGGGCAATGCAAGATCGTTGACCAGAATTTGCTTGGCCGCTCGAAGGGCGCGTTCATGCAGCAGTATTTCATCCTGATGAACAAAGAGTACGGCGAGTGGATGCCGCGCAAGGGTTCCCTTGAGAAGGTTATGGCGCACATCAAGCCCGCGACGTTTGTGCTTGAGCCAGGCGAGTACAGTGACACGCTGCCGCCGCTCCACGTCGTCGAGATGCGGTGCGACATGGATCGTAAACATTACGAGAAGATGAAGAAGGATCTCGTTCTTGAATACAACAATACCAAGATAATCGCGGCCAACGCCGCTGTTGTGTCGGGCAAGTTGCAGCAGATGGCGTCGGGGTTCGTGTACAAGAGCGTTACCGAGGCGACATCAACGCCGGGCAAGTTCAAGACGACCAAGACGCCGTTTTGGCTCTCGACGCACAAGTTTGATCTGCTTGACGAGTTGTTGCAGGAGAACCAACACGCGCCGACAATCGTGGTGTACACATACCAAGCAGAACTGGCAGAGTTGAAGCGCCGGTATCCGAAGGCGCTCACGCTTGACGACGACAACGCTATAGAGCGGTGGAACTCCGGCAAGGTTGAACTGCTGTTCGTCCACCCGAAGTCCGCAGGGCATGGCCTGAATTTACAGTATGGCGGGTCGCATATTGCGTTCCTGTCGTTACCACGCGGGTCGCTGGAACTATACGAGCAGACGGTCGGGCGGTTGCACCGTAGCGGGCAGAAGCACGATGTGTGGTGCTACATTTTTATAACGAATAAGACGGTAGACGAGGGGATCTGGGCGGGGCTTCATGATAGACGGGCGCTATCCGACATAGCGATTGAGGAGTTAAGATGCGCATAGAGAATTGGGTTGTGCTGAACAGCAAGTTGATGTCGTACACCGAGGACGAACTGAGGATGTTGATCGACTATGAAACCGACAACGACAGGCGGCCTACGTTCATCGTCAGGTTGCACCAGAGGTATTGCATCCTGCGTAACACGCGGGAGCGCGTTGAACTGTTGGAGAAGTTGAAAGGAGAAGAGTGATGGATGAAAGAAACCCACATTATGTGACGCCGGAAGAGGCAAGAAAGATGTCTTGCCCAATTATGGGGGCGCGTGCTGCGGACGTGAGTTGCGTTGGGAAGAGTTGCATGGCTTGGCGATGGCACGAGTATCAAGTTCCGATACCGGAGAATGAACGCACTGGGCCTAACTTTTGGAAAAGAGAGATAAGCAAGACTTACGGGCGATGCGGGATGGTTCCGCTATGACACAAAGACATTGCGACCCCGTGACGATGGATCACATTATTGAACTACGCAAGCGCGTGGCGCTTCTGGAGAAGCAGCTTGAGAACGCGCTGTCGTATGTCAGGCCGTTGTTTGAGCAACAGCGGCGGTATCTGGGAGACATTGGCTCATCAACTATCAGGGTCGGGGAAGAAACAAAATTTAGCCGCGATGCGCGCAGCTTTAATGGAGAGAAGTGATGGATATCGTTGAACGACTGCGATTATTTGCCAAAGATGATGCTCCCACCGCTATCATTTCCGATAACGCTCTTAGGAGAGCCGACAAGATTGAGTGGTTGCGGCAATATAACTCAGAACTTGAAGATGCGATTGCATCAAACAACCAAACTGAAATATTTAATAAAGCTGCTCGTCTTGGAGGTTTGTTGACTGCACTGAAGGAGAAAGCGTGATCGGCATACCTAATGTCCTTGGACAAAAGGTATCTAACCCCCCTGAAACAGCAATAGGAAAGAAAGCGTAAGATGAACAAAAAGATAGACACTGAAAAAGGTTTGAAGGAAGCACTGTTGGCTGTAGCAGAAATGCTGGAAACAAAAGCCCTCATCCATACTGATCCACGAACCAACTTTGGTGATAACCCACCAAAGCCGAACCAAATGAACTTTAATTTACAGGTTACAGCCCACACCAATTACGATTGTGGCACGGTAGCCTGTATTGGTGGATGGTGCTGGCTTTTGAACAGGGAAATGCCCGACCCAAGAACAGACGAGGGTACAATTTTCTACGGCGATGATGCCGTGGACAGAGCGGAACAATTTGTTCAGGATGCAGAGTATCAGGATAAAAATCTTCATGAATTATTCTACCCGCCGTTTCAAGAGTACGCTGATGCAGCGGAGAAAGATGAAAATGGTGAAGACTGGTTATTTTGGGATGGTCTGGTAGACAATTACGGAAAAGTGACACCCGCACAAGCCGCAAAGGCAATCCGGAACTTTGTTGAAAACGGGGATGCGGATTGGTTTTCTGCCATGAAAGACGCACAAAACGCACCGGAGAAAGAGTAATGGATATCGTTGAACGGTTGCGAACGAAAAAAGAACAATACATTGCAACTGTGGAATGGGGGTTGGGAACGTGGGAAGAATTGGCGGACTCAGATAGGCCAGATGCGGATTGCATTGAAGCCGCCGACGAGATTGAGCGGTTGCGGGAAGCGTTGCGTCTTGCAGGTGATAGGGTTGAACCTTTGGCATCATTTCAGCAAAAGGATATTGGCTCATCCACTATCAGAGTTGGGGAAGAAACAAAATTCAGCCGCGATGCGCGCAGCTTTAATGGAGAAAAGTGATGGATATCGTTAAATTGTTGAGAAACCACCCATTGTATGAAAGTTATGGTGAAGGAAGCAGCCTACCCGATGAAGCCGCCGACGAGATCGAGCGGTTGCGGAAAGTTTTACAACAGATAACTGAGCTCAGCCCGTTCAAATTCAATACTGGTCACGCATCTCTCCAGTACATCACTCAAATGTTGGTTGAAATGACAGCGTTGGCC
>Ga0181344_1000727_pt1 | contig 12766 bp, 19 predicted proteins | sample Su13VDMLBDD_FD_130098 | JGI IMG/M metagenome (GOLD analysis project Ga0181344, IMG submission 130098) | Freshwater viral communities from Lake Michigan, USA - Su13.VD.MLB.D.D | ecosystem: Environmental > Aquatic > Freshwater > Lake | place: USA: Michigan | collected 2013-07-15
AAAAGTGATCTACCGAACCAGGTTTCATTAATTTGTCTCTAAAGGTAATATGCTTGGATTTATACTTTCCTTTAAGCTCAATAAAGTTAGATGTTTCAAGTTTTGATCCACTGAAAACTTGTGTTAGAATATAAACATATTTGGCGGCGGCTTCATAATTGCCAGGTTCTACGCTGAAATCTTGATTAAATAATTCAGCTTGAAAGCTGATAAATTGTTGTTTATATATTTCAGGTGTAAGATCCACACCTTGTTTTTGACAGTCAATTGAGTTGATTGCCCTTAACAATTCAGTTGGATTTTGAACACACTTGAATAGATTATAATTTAGTGGGTTGAAGTCGTTATAAACCACTTTATTTAAATTAGGAAATTGTTTTAGGTCCATATTATAGAAACACCAATACATTCCCCCGAAGGTCTCTAAATAGACCTCCATATTTTTGTCGTAGAATGGAACAATCCATTTACCAATTTTACTCTTACCTCCGATATAACTTAACATAATTCAAATATAGTATTTTTGATATTTATTTTCAACTAACGATTAATTAAATTATAACTATGGAAAAAGAAAAAGCAACTAAAGTAAGATGCCAAGCATGTAAAAAAAGTCCTGAAGTAAAAACAGTACAGAATGTGGTATTCATTGGTGGTGGAATTGTTGTTGTCTTTATGGCAATTGGTCTATTTTCGGCAATCAAATTTTTGATTAACCTTTTTTAAGTTCTAACAAACTTTAAAAATTGATTTATAATTAAATCCCCAACAACCTCATTTTTGAAACCTTTTGATTTAACCCTCAATGGTTTTGAGGTGTCGATATTACTAGGTAACTTAATAAATAATTCCCCATCAGGGTGTGGTATTTTAATATCACCGTTTTTAATCTCATCCAAATTCATAAAACAATTAAAAACTAAATGTTGTCCCACTCTATCAAAGTTTTCTTGTGGTGTTAAATTTACTTTAATAATAAGATCACCAAAAATACCATTGACGTAATCACCCATTCCTTGGAGTCTAAGAAACTGACCGTTATCAATACCGTGTGGAATTTGTACATCAACATTTTTTACCTCTCTTTTTTGACCACTTCCCTGACACTGAAAACATGGATTTGTAAGCATTTGCCCCTGTCCTTTACAACTGGAACATTCTACTTGTACTACCTGCACAAACATCCCATTTTGAACTTGTCTTACAAAAGATCCTTTTCCTTTACATACCGGACATAAAATTTTATCTCCCCCCGTACCATTACAAGGATCACATTTTGTATTTCTTTGAAAATTAAGGGTTTTTTTACCACCACGATATGACTCTATAACACCTATATTAATTGTTATTGTTGTGGTATGTGCTCGTGCTCTTCTTGCATTGTTATTGAACATGCCGTTAAAGAAGTTATCAAATCCTGAACTAAATGGGGTTTGTCTTCTGTAATCATATTCTTCTTTTTTATTTTGATCGGAAAGCGTTTCGTAAGCCTCAGAAATTTTTTTAAACTTACCCTCATCACCACCAGCATCAGGATGATTTTCTTTAGCCAATTTTCTATAGGCCCTTTTAATGTCATCTTGATTTGCGTTTTCGTCAACACCCAAAACATTATAAAAATTCTCTTCAACCATATTCAGTTATTTATAAAAAAAAACAGTAATTTATATTTTACTAATAAGAATACCCTAAAATGTTAGAAACAGAAAAATATCTTATTGTGTTGTTTAAAAATAAAGAAAAGAAAAAAATAATCAACAAATTTAAAACATATGAGAGAGCAAAAATCTTTTATGATAATTTGATTGAAAAAAATAATGTGTTTTTTGAAACCAAAGTACAAAATGGTAAGTTTTGTTCATTCGAGATTGGGTTAATTGGTTTTGGTTCAGACAAGAAGAATAAATTTCTAATCAAAGATAATTTAGGAAGAAACATGAATGCAGAAATTAATGAAGAATATAACATATTTGACATCAAAAAATTTAAGATTGAGGAGTCTTTTTTTGATATTTCTAAAAACACCAAAATTACATTCTCAACTTTTTCCAAAAATTATTTGAAGTCTAAATCTCTTAAGTTATTGTCGAAGTTGAACAATAAAATTGTTCTTCAAGACGATGGTGAGACTTATCTTTTTTCTTTTAAGAGTGAGTCTGAATCTTCTAGATTTTTGAGTGTTTTGAGTGAAGACTCGATGAAAACGGGGAGGGTTGACCTTTTGATTATTCCTGATAGTAGTAAAGAACAGAAAAAATATTTGTATGAATTGTTAGAATCTAAAGGTTTTGAAAAATCAGTCCTATATCGGAGATTTACTACGTATTCTAAAGGTATCGAGTAATTTTTGGAATACCGTCCTTTTAGGTAATGGTTCTGTTATTTTTTCTTCCTTTTTTTCTTCCATGTAACCTTCAAGAATAAAAACTACCTCAACACCGGATATATCGATTGTGAATTTTTTATTTTGTTGATCTATTTTTCTGAAATTAGTTTGTACTTTTTTAAAATCTTCATAGTCTAACTCAAATAAAATTAATGATTTTCCTTCAGGGAAGAGTGTTTGGGTGGCATCGGTTATTAACGCCAATTTTTCTAAGATCCCATCATTACTTTTTTGATTCTCTCCCATAATGTATAATTTTTTTGTTTAGGAACAATTTCCTCTTTTTTATAGTTCTTGATTTGTTCGATCATTTCTTTTTTCTCCCTATCAAGTTCAATTCGGTCTTTCTCGACTTCATTCTTCAACCATTCCACTTCCTTTTCTACTTGCGTTGAGTACTTCTTCTCCATTTGTAAGTGATTCTTCTATTATTTCGAATTTTAGTGATTGTAAATTATCTAAATTAGTTTTTTCAAAAATTTGTTTAAGCTCTTGTATTTTTTGTTGTAACAATCTTTCTTTCAACTCTATCTCTTTGTTATAAGATATAATTTTTTTGATGTTTTCTACGGTTTTATCAACGTTTTCCTCATCAAACTCTGAAACAAATGAAAAACTTCTTTTGTTTTCGGTTTTACTTTGGATTTCCACAACTTTGTCTTCACTGGCGAATCTTTTAGGTATTTTCCATGTATTTGGTAATTCGATATCGAAAGATAGATATGTTTTCAACTTTCGTACCGATACTAAGTAATTGAAGATTTCTTGTATGTCTGAGTATAGCCCCATTTTAAAATTTTAATATTATAAACGTTATGAAGTATGTTATGAAAAAATAATTACATAATTTTTCAACAACCGTGTAATTTAATTGTTTTGGTGGTGTTTGTAAAACAGACACCACCAGTTTAACAATCGAGTTTAGGACATAAACACATGAAAGTATGAAAAAAAACAAAAATATTATGTTTAATTCTAAATTCATTTTATTTTCTTCTTTCTTCTAAAATTTCTGATCTTAGTTGTTGTAGTAAACTTTTTAAATCTTGAGATGTTTTTCTAGCTCTTGTACCAGCGCTTTTATTCCCACCAAAAAATTTGTTAACGTCAACACTTAACTGTTCTGTCAATTCTTTAATTTTTTCTAAAGTTTCCATTTTTTAAATTTTTTCGGATTAATTTATTTAAAATAACATAAACCCCTACCAGATCTTAGTAAAGATTAAATGAGTAAGTTTTTATCGAGTGATTTGTAAATTTTATAAATCAAATCCAAGTCGATTTGGGTGAATGGTTTTTCTCTACTAAAAAGATCGTTAAAAAATAGTTCTATTGATCCTTTTATTTTTTTTTCTGGTTGGTTGTAAAATATGTCATCAAAAAAAGTATGGAAGTACTCAAAATGATCTCCATCCTTTTCGAATAAAATATTTTCTTTCGAGAAATTTTCTATGTTTTTTTTCCAGCACCAAACAAAGTGTTTTTCATTATCATCCTCAGTCATTTGGATTTTGGTTTCTTTGTTGTTGTCATCCCCGAGATAAGTTGACATAATCAAAAGATACAAAGAATGACAAAAATCATAATATAATTCCATTTTTTCAGGAATTATATTATTAACCTTGAACCATATATCGACCTCTTCAGGATCGACCTGTTTGGAAATGTAGTTGAAAAGATTTTCCATATTTGATTATGGAAAAAGATTAAGAACAAAATAATTTTTGTAAATTATTGTGTTTTGTTATCGTACCCAATAAGTTGTTTCATCCTACCGAACTCCTCGGAAAGTTTTTGTTTTTCTTTAGGTGTAATTGATTCGTCAACTTTGTTTAATATTGAGGTTGCCGTTTTTTTACCACCTTTTTTAGATTTTAAAGATCCGCTTTCTGTGTGTTCACCTGCCTGTTCAATAGGTTGTGTTTGTCTTTTATAAGAAGCGTTTGCTTGTTCATCTCCATAATAATTATTTTTATAATTATCAAGGAATTTTTCACCAACTTCACTTGGTACAACGTTACCTAAAGCATTACCATCCTCATCTACTTGAGCATTACCTGTTTTAGAAGAACCTACAAGATTTGCTTCCATCCACTCATCATTAGGTTTAATTTCGTATCTTAAATTTGTTTGACCAGGATATGAAAAGGCATCATTATAATCATTAACAGCCTCAGATGGTGTATATTTTTTCTTAACACCACCATTACCTGTTGGGAATTTTTGAGTTTCTCCCATTTCAATTTTAGTTCCTTTATCACTCATATTTTTAACATAATCAGTCATCTTTTTTGCCAATTCTTTAAAGTATTGATCTTCCTCTTTTTTGTCCGCCTTATGAACTCTTTCGTATTCAGACATACCTTTAGGTGTAGTCACATTTTTGATGTTACTTTTTACTTTCTCTTCTTTTACAATATTTTCAATCAAATCAATAACTTCATCTTCTGTAAAAATTGCACTTTTACCGTTTGTTGATATTCTATACATTGTTTCTTCAAGTGAAGATCTATCTTTATATTTTTTACCCCCCAATTCAAATGAATGTCCCTTTGGTGTTTTTTGCAACATACGAGTGAAAGCATTCCCTTCTTCGGTTTCACTCTCCTCTAATTCGTAATCATCAAATTGTTTTGAGACTTTTCTTTGGTATTTATCTCCAACATTTTTAACTTGGTTTCTACCTGGTTTAATTTTAGGACTATCTGTTGAAAAGTCCCCGTAAGGTTTGACGGTTTCTAGTTCATCGTCACCCATAGTGTATTCTTTCATGTGTTTTTTAACACCTTTACGTAATTTTTCAAAATCATCTTTAGTTATTTTTCCATAAGGTTTTGCAACATCGATTTTTTCTCTTTCGTCTTTGAATTTATTATGTTTTTCTTCATTCATAGATCCGCATTCACACATTTCACCTTCCATTACGCCACCACCTTTGTAACCGCCACACTCATTACATATTTCTCCTTCTTGTACATAATCGAATTCATTTTCTTCGGAACCTGGTTCACTGAAAGACGCCTCTTTATTATAGTTAAACTTGATTCTTTCCATCAATTCATCGGCTCTGGCTTCCAAATTCTCAGAGAGTATCTTAGTAAACCTATTTTTTATAAACAATTTTCTTTCCATTTCTTTTATTTTATAAATATCTTCAATTTATGCTTTTTCTTATTTTTTGGTAAACCAACTCTGAAATAAAAGTTTTATCAATCTCATACCTACTCGAGACACTGTCTATCGCATTTTGTACGTTCTCATTTTCGAATATTTTAAGAGCCTTTATATCACCTTGATTACAATACGGGAACTTTTTACATTTTTTCTTAACTTGGACAAATTTTCCACCTTTGTAGAGTGGTTTTCTGTAACCCGCAAAATCTTTTTTCTTCATTGATTTAGCCCAAATTGCGGTTTGTGAATACGGTCCTGAAGAACTTGATGAGGTTGCTTCTTTAGTTTCAACCTTTTCAAGTTTGTCATAGTATTTAGGATTTTCAGATAAATGATCCATGGCAATTTCCTTAGCTCTATCTTTATCTTTAGTGTGTTCCATTTCAGTTTTAATACCTTTGTTTAACTGGGACTTCAACTCTCTATGAACTTTTTCAATTTTTTCTTTTGTTGTTGAATCGGTTGAGTCGTCGTAAGCATGTTTTTTTGCAATATCTAATAATGTCATAGTATCCGCCTTACCACCTTTAAGAACTCCCTCTCTAACTGTTGGTACTTTATTAACATATTCATTTGGGTCCGATCCTAACTTTGTGGAAAACGCTCCTACAGATCCTCCAGAAACCATAGCCTCTTTTGTCTCTTCTTTTTTTGATGTCGTACTATCCAATAGATTTTCTAAAAACTCTATTAATTTTTCAGGTTCCTTTAGATGTTCTCTTATTTTGTTTTTTATTTGTCTATTAGTCAATTTTTTATTACTTATTAACTTCCTAATTTCACCAATATTTTTGGCGTCTTTTAGAAAATCCAAATGTTTTTCTTCGTTAGTTGGGAATTTGGACAATATTTCTCTTCTTAATTGAGGTTGTCCTGCAAGTTCTTTGGTAATACTGTCTTTGAGATTGTTTGTTACATTATTTTTCATTAGATCCCTTTGAATTTAGATTCCCAAAAACTTCTCTGTTGGTACATTACTGTATAAAATTCTCGGAAAGATTTTATTATTAATTCTTTAACATCTTTTTCAAGTTTACCTCTTTGCAAATCTTTGGATATCCTATCCATAAGTTTATCTTCGAATTGTTTGGCAGTATTAGACCCCAAAAAGTTTTTTATTTCTTTTTTAATTAAACCTTCGATTTCTCTTTTTTCAGAATTCGTTAATGCCATCTTTATTTGAATATAGCTATGTAGGTTAATGGTGCGATAATAACACCTGATATTATATTAAATAGCCCATTTTTTATTTTTAATCTTTTGTTCTCACTTCTAAGGTCTTTATTTTCACTTTCGACAATTTTAAACTTTTCTTCATTACTTTTTATAATTTCATTACTTAGTGAGTCTTTTTGTTGCCAAGTATTGGTTGTTTTTTCTAAAAAAATTATTTTATTGTTTAATTCAGAAATTTCTTTTTTATCTAACTTGGACAGTTCTTTTAATTTATCATAATCATTTAAATCTAAAAGCATTTTTTGTACAACATCGTATGGTATACACATTTGTGTTGTGTCTATCGGCTTCTTAGTTTGACTAAAAATTGTAAAACTTAATGAAACAAAAATTAATATTAGTATATTTTTCATTTTAAAACTTATATCTATTTCTTAACAAACTATCAATTTGTCGTTTATCAGCGTTTTTTATTTCTTCTTTTTTTTGCGTATAAAAGTTATTAACTTCCTTTTTTTCAATCTTTATATTAGTTATTTTTCTATCTATTTCAGAAATTTTAGTTTGATACGACTGTATTGAGTCATTTAAACTTTTTTGTAAATTTTTCATTTCCAATATGTGTTTATCTAACTGTTCCAACTTATATTTGTTAAGTTCGGATCTATCAGGAGTTGGTGTCAAAACTTTTACCAACAAATAAATAAAAATAACTCCTAACACTGTTAGAGTAATTGTTTTCCAATTTTTAATTATAAATTTTTTCATTTTTCTGTTTCCTTTCTTGATCCTAATATCTTACTCCATTTAATTTGGAATTTTTCAAAATACTTTTGTAATTTTTCAATTAATTCTATAGTCTCGTTGTCAATTTTTAACATTTCGGCACCCATATAAACACCATTTGTTTCGTCGGTTGCAAAATGAAAATTAATTTTTTTGTTTGGGATTGTTCCTGACCACTCAACTTTATTTTCATAAACATCAAGCGGTTCAAAATCAACTATTTCTGAAATCTCATTTCTGAACTCCTCTATACTCTCCTTGAACGCCATTTTTTCATCCATGGTCAACTGTAGTTCAGACTTTTTATCTCCATGAATTTTAATTAAAGCTCCTTGGATTTTGAATGTTCTGGTTTCCTTTTTTTCGTCTAAATTCTCCACTTCAAATTTTTCCTCTTCTTCTTCTTTAAGAATTCCTTGGGACACTTTAATTTGATTGACCTCATTTTTATTATTACGGTACAAAGCCTTTCTTGACGCTTCAACCATTAATTTTATTTCATCGTAATTATTCATCTTTTAAGTATTTTTCAAATTTTTCAAAATCAAATGCCGGACTTAGATTAGTTTTAAACTCATCAAAATTAGATTCTGTTAGGATTCCCAAAAATTTTTCAGACCCTTTCAGTTTCGTGTTATGCCCCACACATTTTAAATTTATATCATATTTATTCGACAATTCTTTTACTAATTCCGCGGTTTTGGTTAATTGTAAATCAGTATAAGGTTGCCAAAAAAAATAATCTCTCCACTTTCTCTCAACTATTTTTTCTTTATAAATATTACCAACCCAATTAATGTAATAGTTTTTTAGAGGTTGTTTTTCTAACCAACCCAAGTTTTCTAATGATATTATTATGGAGTTTTTATTTAGTTGATCTGAACTGAAATAGTTAGGTACTGAACCATCACTTAAAAGTCTGACAACATTACCATCTCTATCCACCAAATAGTGAGGAATTTTACCGTATTTCCCATTCAATCTATATTTTATCGACTGTATAAAGTCTAATTTATTTCTTGACGTGTGAGTTAGAATAAGTTGTTTTTTATTATCATTAGTTTTAAACTCCCTATCGAATAAATTTTCAATTATTTTCATATTCTATTTGGTATATTTTAAAACTTTTTTGTTTTCTGTGTTTTCTTCTTGACCAACGTATTCACCATTTTCATTGTAAATTTGACCATTTTCTCTAACGTATAATTTTTTTTCAACCTCTTTTATTACTGGAACTTCCCTAACAACCTCAATCATTCTATCAACGGGAACCTCAACAATTTTTTCGACTTCTTTGATCACTTCAACGGGAACCTCAACAATTTTTTCAACCTCAATAATTTTTTCAACCTCAACAATTTTAGGTTCAACTTGGGAGGTAACTTTTGGGGAATATAAATAACTTTCAGGAACTTCAATCTCTTCGTAATAAGGTTCTGGTTTCTCATCTTCTTCTTTTCTTCTGTAATTTTTAAATGCTTGGTTTGTTGAAATTACAAGTGCGATTGCCAATGGATCAAAAACAAATATTAATGTTAAAATAAAGAAATTTGCAGTTTTTTTAACATCCCATCCTGTAATCTCACTGAGATATTTAATTGCCCCCAACTCACCTGATTCAATCTCCTGTGATGTTAAATCCAAAACATTCAAGTCTAACTTAGTAATACTATCATTTAAAGCCTCAATTTTTTTTGAGATCGTATCTCTACTTACTTGAGCGACTTTTAATTGATTTTCAAACGCTTTACGGTTACCACCATTTGCCCTTGTTATAACCTGACCTGTTGTTCTATCAATACTTTGAGTTGTGGTATTGTTTGAAAGAGCATTTCTTAAATTGGTGATGTCCTTATCTAAGGATTCTTTTTCTTTTTGATAATCACCTTTTATCTCTTCAAATCTTTCTTTTTTAACTTCTATATTTTCAATCTTTTTATTATTGATTTCAAGACCTGCAATGTTCTTTTGGAACCCTGTTGATAACAAACCATATATCCCTATTGAAGTGAGTACTGAGAGGGTTACAAGAGCTATTGTTAGGTAGATTTTAAGTATTCCGTATGTCTCCTTCCATTTGTCGTGTAGATATGTTGCAATTGCAATTTTTGAGATCTCAAGAAAGGATCCCATTATTATAACGGGTAGGGCGACTGCAGAGAAAATAATAGACATCCCTATTACCCTATAATATGCTTCCGTTTCGTTTAGTCATATTGAACAAAACAATAAAAACCAAGGTAAAAATTTTTTATTCATCGATTCAGTTTATTAGATAAGTATCAAAATAACTGAATTAAGGGTAAATATAAACCCTATAAAACAATAAAACCCCCACCGGTACCAGTGGGGGAGTGTGGTTTCATTCTACCGTATAGATAGAATTGGGGAGTTTCACCCTGGCAACTTCAGGTGCCTTCTGCCGAGTTATAAGGGTAATCTCGGTTCAACCCTTTTATAAATAATCAAACAACTCACCACAATCGTTTCTTAATCTACGAAGGGCTTTTTCTTTGATCTGACGAACACGTTCCTTTGTTAAACCAAAGTCGGATCCAATATCCTCTAAGGTTCTTGGGGTACCTGTCAGACCAAAATAATCTTCCACAATAACTTTTTCTCTTTCATCAAGAACGCCTAACAAAGAAATTAGTTTTTCTTTTAACAAATCTTTTGTGTCAAAGACCGCATCAGGTGCGTCAGCATCTCGATTAATAATCATATCAATTAGGGTATCACCCTCTTCATTGATATTCATGTCTAAATCAATCATAGATGGTAAAGACGCAAACTTATCCTCAAGTTTTTTTCCTGTTTGCTCCACTTCTTTCTTTGCCCTTTGCAAATCTTGCACTACGTTAACGGGAAGACGAATTGTTCGCGAATTGTCGTTTAAGGACTGAATAATTGATTGTTTAACCCACCAAACCGCGTAAGATATAAATCTTAAGTCTTTATTCCAATCAAAATTTTTGATAGCCTTCATAAGACCTAAGTTACCTTCTGCAATCAAGTCAGATAAGTCTAATCCTTGATTTTGGTACTGTTTAGCAACGGTAATAACGAATCGAAGATTTCCAACTAATAGTTCTTCTTCTATTTTTTGTCTTTCGTATGTTGAAAGTTCGTCAGTTTTCATAAGTTTTGCTAACTCCTTTTCTCTGTCAGGTGTCATAACTTTTATCTTACGAATGTCTTTTAGATAAAATTGAATTTCATCTTGATTAATGTGTGGTCCTAATGATTTGTCCTTCATATATTTTTTTTAAAGTGATTTTGAGTATTCTTCTAACCTTTTTTTCTCAATTTCTGTTAACGATTCCATACCTTGTTGACTAATCTTGTCTAATAACTCATCAAGTGTCATATTACAAACTTCAGGTTTTTTTAAGTTTAGAATAAGATCCGCAATGTCCATAAAAGACTCTCCACCTTTTGATTGCCGAAATTCATAATTAATTTTTGGTGGTGTTGGTTTGTGTTTTGTTGGTTTGGTTTTCTTTAACGACAATAAGTGTTCAAGGTTGTCTTTTGGCATGTTTGACGTTGATGTTCTTGGTTTTGGACTTAAAAAGTATTGGAAACAATTTAAATTGTCATTTATTATATCTATCCATCCACCCATTTCATCCATTGGTAAATTTGATGCGAAATGCATTATCGCATGTTTATCACCAAACATAAATTTAACCTCTTTTGATGTCATTTGATCCGCAATTTCTAATGCGATTTGGTTTGTTATTAGCTCAGGGTCTTCAACCGTGTTGTCATAATAAACAAAAAGTAAGTAATTCATGTGTGTGTGTTTTTTTAATGTTTGACAAATATACAACTTTTTTTTGAATCAATAAATTAATTCAGAATTTTCTTCAACCCATTTAATACTAAAACCGATATGTTTTGAATTATCAGACATTCTTGAAATTTTTATTTTTGCTTCGTCTAATACTTTGGAAGTATCGCATTTCCATATTTTCACGCAATTTAAACCGTCTTCTTTATCGAATAGAGCGAAGAAAAAAGAATCGTTTCTTTCAATTCTGTGAAGATTATCTTCATGGATTCTATCTAATTGAAAGGTTCCACCCTCTTTACATGAAAGGTACTCGTATTGTTCACTACCATCAATAGAATATGCGTCAGGTCCGTGTTTTGTTTTATGACACTTATGTCCCAATATTTCAGATGTTAACCATTCTTTTATAAAACCCGGTGTTAACAAATCTTGTTCAAACCCTTCAGTTTTTTTTAAAAAATTTAGAGTACCTAATAATAGATTAAGTTTATTGGGTTCGTCTTTTATAATTTCGAATAATTCTTTTGGGTTCATTAATTAACTTTTGATATATTATTTTCTTTTTTGATTTTGACAATATTGTCCGACCAGTTATTAATCAAAGGGTTATGCGAAATTACAAAAACTTTTTCAAAATAATCCTTAATTTTAATAAAAAATTCAGAAACCATATCTAAATTTTCATTTGAGATCTTTCCAAACACCTCATCCATAACAACAAGGTTAGGTTTTGGTAATGTACATATCTTAGTTAATACCGATCTCAAAGCAAGTGATGCAATTGTTTTTTCATATCCTGAACCACTTGTCATTAGTTTTTCAATTCCCGAACTATTATCGATCATTATGAATTCAACTTCATTCTTGTCGTTAATTCTAATTTCAAGTTTGAAATAACATGAGTCTTCCATCAATCTTTGAAGTTCTGAATTGATTAACGGCATCATTGTTTTCATTATAATTTTAGAAACACCATTTTTACCATAAGCTTCTAAGTATATCTTATAAATCTTTTCTTTCTCCTCCTCCTCTTTGATTTTAACAATCATTTTTTTGTTGTTATCAATCTTTTCATTTAACGAAGAAATTGAAACTTGGTTACCAGAAATTAAAGAATTTATTCTTGTTTTTTCTCTTTCAAGTTCCTCTAATCTTAAATCGGCTTTAATCAACTGACCATCAATCTTTTGGTTCTCTTGGATCTTGTCCTGAATTTCTTCCCATCTTTTAAGTTTGTCTTTCAATGTACCAATTTTCAAATCACAACTTTCAACAGAGATCTCATACTTTTCTTTAACAAGTTTGTTTTTTTCGTACTCATCAAACTCTTTTTTCAACTGAACGAAACTTTGCTCTTTGCGGGATAAATCCTGCATAAGTGTCGTTTTTGTGGTTTTTTGCACGATAAGTCCATCTAACTCTGCAATCTTTGCATTTGTAATGGCTGA
>Ga0181344_1000728_pt1 | contig 12761 bp, 27 predicted proteins | sample Su13VDMLBDD_FD_130098 | JGI IMG/M metagenome (GOLD analysis project Ga0181344, IMG submission 130098) | Freshwater viral communities from Lake Michigan, USA - Su13.VD.MLB.D.D | ecosystem: Environmental > Aquatic > Freshwater > Lake | place: USA: Michigan | collected 2013-07-15
CCCCACATTCAAAACATCTTTCATATCTTGTATTCTCAGTTAAAAATCTACTATGATGTCTATAACTAAACCAAGCTGATTTGTACTTGATAAATCTATCATAAGGATCATCATCTGCCATCATAACTGAATTTTTGTTATTGCATTTACCAATACATTTAATACCAAAATGATTATTGGTTTTTTTAACTAATACAGATTTACCTGACGCTGATTCTAAAATCCCCTGTGCTAATGTTATACTTGCCGGAATACAAAATCTCTTGTGCTCTTGAATTGCGGTATTTTTATACTTCTCAATATATTGAAGTGTTGTTTCACTTCTTTTGATTCTATTTGGCTTATTACTTTTCCAAGATGCAAATAATACCAAAACTAAAATAAATAACAAAATTCTTTTCATAATTAATTTTTTATTTTAAAATAAAAAGAATTTTGTTATTGTAAATTATTTCAAAAATCTAAGTTTATATATTGTAGAATTTAAAAGTACGCAAACATTATCAATTTCATTTTGAATCCAAGTATCGTCACAACATTTTCTCAACTTTGTTACCTTATCACATAACCCTTTTAGATATTTTACTGTACTCTCAGTTGAACTATATTCAGTTAGTGGATAACTTTTATATCCTTTAATTATACCATACTTACCTTGATATGACTCGACAATTCCATCAACCAATCCACCAATCCCATCATAATAATCGTTTAACGCTTTGTGTTCAGCGTAAGATTGTGTTTGAAGATGTAATGTGTGAGTTTGAATCTGAGAATGAAATAATAATGAAATCATTTCTACAAAATCACTTGATAATGTTTTTTGTTCATTGATTAAAGAAGAATTATTTCCATTTTTTATTTCCTGAAGAAATTTTTGAGTTAAATCGTTTTTCATAATATTTTTTTTATTTATAAATATATTGAATATTTATAAATAAAATTATTCTATGAATATAAGTTATAGTAAAATGAGACATATGCAAAATTCTAATTTGATTTTAGAAAGAAGATTTTTAATTGAACAAACAGAAGAAACATTACTTAATCAAATTTCAACATTAATTCCAAACACAACATATTTGTATAAAGATGATAATGAAAAAGGAATATATACTTTTAAAAGTAAGGATAATCAATCAGTTACTTTAAATTTTTCAAATTTTATACCTATGGCAAAAGATATGGTTGGAGGTAAAGTTGAAGAAAGAAAATTTATCGGATGGAACTTAGATAGTATTACAACTACTTTTATTGTGAAAAAAGAAAAAGATTTAAGTAATGAATATGCTTATGATGATTATTTAGATATTAAACCAGATTCAAATGTTTTAGTTAGTACCACTTCATCAGGGGTTAAAGGAATTCCAATATTATATATTACAAGTGATAATAGGATTTTTGTAAAAAATATAATTAAAAAAGGAAGTATAGCAGGGCAATAAAAAAAGGGGAATAAATCCCCTTTTTCTTTTTAGGCTGACAAATGAATGCCGGCTCCACCACCTCATTTTAATAAACAAGGAAACTTAATTCCTTACAAGTTTTTTACCTACTTTTTCTTTTTCCTGATTAATTAAAAAATATGGTTTTCTATATTCGTTTCTCAGGAATGTTGTATCACCGTTTTTAACCAAATAGACTTCTGTAACAAGATCTTGCATCTCGTCAAATCTTTCGTCCCCACGTTTGATTTTATACTCAAAACCATCATTCTGTGAGAATGCAGGACATTTGACAGTTCTACATGAAGAGAATACCATCAATAATAAAGCAAAGATTAATAGGTTTTTCATAGTTAATTTTTTTTAAGGATTGGAAATTATTTTTTCTTACAACAATCTTTTTCGGTTTTAGTACAAGTTTTAGTAGTTTCTTTTTTAGTACAACAAGTCTTTTGTGTTGCACAAGCGGTAAATAAAAATACCGACAATACAGTTAGGATTAATAATTTTTTCATTTTGTTACCAGTGCTTCAATTTTTGATTTAACAATTTCAGATGTGATATCAGAAGATGTTACATTAGTAATTATCACAGAACTCACTAAAAAATTATATGGAATATGAATCAGAAAGTCAACTCCATTGAAAAATGTTAAATCATTTTTAAGTTCAAGTGAAGCATTCACCATTTTTAAAAACAGTTTGAACTGAATGTCGTTTACAAAATTTTCATTAAGTAAGTCACCTAATTGTGGGTTGATAATACGGATGGAATAAATTGGAATCATCATAGTGTATTGTTTTAAGTTGTTCATTTATATAACCCCAATCTAAGGATGGAAAGTTCAATTAATTTTGTCTTTTTCCTTTATAGTAAAGAACAATAAATGGATTTTGATAATTACGAGATACTTCGTCTAGTAAAACATTTGCAGATTCCAAATTGTTTTCTTTAGGTGTAATAAGATATCGGTAAACATCTTTACCAACCTTTGTTTTAAAATGTTCAACTTCACATCTGTAATCATTAATAAAGTGAATAAACTTTGTTTTGTCCACACTAGAAGCGGACAATACCTGTACTTTATAAGATGTGTGTTTTTCATGCAATGAATCCAATGCAGTACAACATTGTCCAAATGAAAATGTTGAAAAGAATAAGAAAAAAATTAAGTATTTCATTTTTGAATAAGTTTTAAGTGTTATATAATTTTAAACCAATTTGAACCCTTCAGAGTTCAATAAATTTAAGATTTTCTTTTCAGATACAGAATTAATTGCAGGTCTTGTTGCGATTTCATTTAAACCCTTACCAAAAACAACTTGGTATTTTAAATTGTTTTTAATATAAAAACGACTAACTACACAATATTCACCATTGGTATTGATGAATGTTCCAAAATTTCTAGCCTTTAATGCTTGTCCTACTGAAGTGTAATCTTTTCTAAATGTTCCTTCGTTCATAATATTAGGTCTATACATTTCAATTTCATTATCTGTTGCCATTCTAATTTCAGATTCACTACAATTTCCAAACATATCTGTTCTATATTCACCATTTCCTTGAACTTGGATAATAACCCCAACTTCATTCTCGTTATTGATTACGACATCACCACGGAAGAATTTATCACTAGATGATAAATTATTTTCATATTCAAATGCTGCGTAGTTTTCAAAGTTTTGGATGTTCATAGTTTTTTGTTTTTAGTTTGTGATGTAATCTGATATATAAACGATGAAGTAGGATAAAAAGTTTCAATTAATAATGAATATTTAAAATATTTTTTTCAACCATTTCAGCAAAAGTTGTTGTTACAAATTCGAAAGCATCTTCTGTAGTTCTAAATGTTTTGTTTGTCCACAAGGAGTTCCAACTTGCATTATCAGTTTTTCTATTCGCTAAGATATAATAACCAATTCCATATTTTTCGATATTGAACTCCCAACCATTTTTCTTAGCCGACCAATAAATGTTTGGTTTAAATGTGCTTCTGTCAATTCTTTGAGTGAAGGTGGTTTTGTTTACTACTTTCTTTTCCATGTTCGTATGATTTTACTTGGTTAAACAATCTGATATATAAACGATGAAGTGGGGTTAAAAGTTTCAAGAATTAAAAAAATTATTTCAATTCCTCTAATTCTTTTTTCAATCTACTAAAAAAAGATTCTTCACCATCATCACCTGACACCAACCAATCAATACGTTGGGCATATATCTGTGCTTTTCTAAGTAATATTAGTCCTTCCTTGAACTTTTCTATTACTTCTGAGGAATATTCATCGTGGTATTCATTTTCCCACGCTTCCTTATATTCCCTTTTTTGCCCATTTTTAAGGATTAACTCCTCAACTTCATCGGCAATCCTACCGATTTGATATTGTGTGTAATCAAAATGTCCTCCACTCATGTTGTTATTAGTTTAAATTATTTATAAATTTCTATTTAAATCTCTTTGAATATCTTTTTGCTTAATTGATTCCCTCTTATCATGATTCTTTTTTCCCTTAACCAAGGCAATATCAATTTTGATTAAATTTCTTTCATTCTTATATAACCTGATAGGGACAATAGTTAATCCATTTATCAAAGAAGATTTTAGCTTCTTTAATTCATTCTTTTTCAATAACAGTTTTCTCTCCCGATTTGGTTCACCATTTGACAAAGATATTGAAATATTTTTTACATATAATTCACTACCTTTGAAATAGCAATATGTGTCAGTGATATTAACTTTATCATTACATATTGCTTTAACCTCATTACCGGTTAGAACAATACCACATTGGAGTGTTTCCAATATGGTATATTCAAATCTGACTTTTTTGTTTTCTAAATTCATAAGTTATCTCTACACCAAATTGGAGTTTTTTCACCGACATAAGCACCGGCAACATTAAATTCAAAATATTCAACAGCATCTTCTTCATCCATATCCTGAGATAATATTTCAATACATTTTGATACTGAATAAATCAGTCTCATACTTGAATCATCTATCCCAATGATTGCATCATCAAATCCATCGGCTTTCAGTATTTCGTCTTCAGGAAACCATTCCAATATTCTATCTATCATCTTCATCCTCCTTATCAATATATTCAACTTCCCAATTGGATTCGTTATGCTTGTTTTTAACATACTGTTCCAATTCTAATGCGATTTCTAAATATTGTTTCCTTAGTTTATGGAATTGATCATCTTCTATTTCTTCAAAATTTGAATAGTGTTTGAAACAATAGTGCAATCCCTCATCTCTCATCTTTGCGTGAAGATATGTCCAATTTTCTGCTTCGTGTGGTTTCATATTATAAATGTTTTAATTAATTTTTTTTTATAACAAAAAAATCATTCTCAGACAATTCTCCTTAGTGATTTGTCTTCCACCTTCAGATGACTCAACAAACACTATTTTTTGGGTAATTTTTGTGACAGTTCCAAACAATAATGATGATTGTCCTTCTTTAGTCCCCATAAAAATAACTTTATCTCCAACTAAAATATTTCTTCCTGAGATGTCTTTTGCAGTTTCGTTGTTCATTGTGTATGTGATTTTATTGTGAGTAATATCAATATAACCTCAAATATAATCACAAAGTTCCGTAAAATCAAAAAATTATATAGGTAATTTTATTTTATTTAACAACTGATTTGAAACATGAGTATAAATTTCTGTTGTTTTAACATTAGAATGTCCGGCTATTTTTTGAATAATTCTTAAATCTGTCCCACTTTCAAGTAAAGTTGTAAAACAGGAGTGTCTTAAAGAATGAATTGATGAATTACTTTCAATATATTTTTTAAAAATTAATTGACAAGATTTAACAGAATATTGCAAGGAGTTTTGACCGTTGAAAAGGTACAATGTTGGTTTATATTGTTTATAATACTCTCTTAATAATTCTAAAACTATTTGAGATAACGGAACAATTCTATCTTTTTTACCTTTAGCATTTTTGAGGTGAATAAGCATTCGTTTAGAATCAATATCTTCAATTTTAAGATTGGTGATTTCAGAAACTCTAAGTCCAACAGAATAAGTTAAAGTTAAAATTGTTTTATGTTTTAGATTTTCTATTTTATCTAATTGTGATTTAATAAAGTTACCATCTATTACTTTTGGTAATTTCTTTTCATTTTTAGGTCTTTCAAAACTAACTTTATCATATTTTTTGTTGAGCCCATATTTGTATAGAAACCGAACTGCGTTAATTATTTGATTTTGCTGAGATATCGATTTAAACTGATAATTATTTAAATATGATTGAAAATCTGAGGCTGAAAGATGTACTGCGGATTTAGTTTGTTGGTTCAAGAATTTTCTGATATGTGAAAGGTAGTTATCAGAAGTTCTTTTTGAATAATTTAGATAGTTAAGTTTTTGTTCGCAAATCTTTAAAGTTGCGAGTCCTTTCTCGTTCATTTTCAATGATTTAAGGGTTATTAGATATATATAATAGTTACCAGTAATAGTTTGCCTACGCACTTGGTTCCATCATTTCCGTTAAGGCAGCCATAAATAGCAGTTGAGCCATTCCGCTATCCTGATAAGTTTTTGTTTCGCTAATCTTTAGCAAGGCGGGAATATGTTTCAAATTATTTGCTTTCATTACCTTATCAATAATTTCGGTATAAGGTTTAAGCATTTCCTTATAATCTTCGCCTTGCATCTTAGCAAGTGATTTTGCAGTATCTCTACATTCGTAAAGTTTGGCTGCCATTTTAATTTGTTGTTCCATTTTATCTATTTGTTAAATTCGTTAATCCACGCTAAACTACTACTGGTAACACAACCTATGCGCTATTTTCAACACACAAGCCACGCTAACAGCGCATAGCTTGATACCGTTATGTGTAATTGCTACCATTCCGTTCCAAATAAAGATTGCGCTTGTAAATCTTTTTCTTTTCTTTTTTCTTCCAACGCTTTTTTAATTCGTTCTTCAATCAAATTACAGTATTCATTTGATATTTCACTTCCAATCCAATTACGGTTGTTTAAAATACTCATTTTTGCAACTGTTCCGCTTCCCATAAAACAATCATAAACCAAATCACCTTCATTGCTCCAACTTAAAATGTGGTCATTTGCAAGTGCTTCTGGAAATACAGCAGGGTGTTCGCCTTTTTGTGGGGCTATATACCAATAGTTGTTTCTTCTGCTAAATTCCGCACTTGGTTTTCTACTCTCTATTTTATGTTCGCCAGTTACTAATCTTCTTCCTACTCCGCTTTTATCTTTGCCAAAAGAAGCATTTGGTTTGTCATAAATTAGATTTGTAGTATTTATTTTTCCTTTTGAAAACACGAACATATACTCAAAGTTTTGTGTATAGCATTTATTACTCCCTACTGCACCTCCACCATCTTTTATCCAAATCATTGTGTCGTGTAAGTTGAATCCAATTTCTTTGAAATATAGTGCTTGTTTAAATGATGTTCCGCTTTCGTTTCCTTGAACAGTTGCATCCGAAATAACCCAAACTAATACCCCACCATCTTTGGTAATTCTAAACAACTCCTTTGCAATATCTTCAAAAGGGAAAGAATATCCATTGTAAGTTCTTAGTCCATCATAAGGTGGGCTTGTTACCGTTAAATCCACAAAGCAATCAGGCATCTTTGCCATTGTTTCTAAATTGCTTTCATTGTAATTCTTGTTTATATCAATCATATTTTTAAATTTTTCAAATTTATTTTTGCCATCGCTCAAAAAAGAAAAGAAAAAGTATTCCGTTTCAAATTGAACTTTCTGCTATTAAACCGCAACTACACATAACAAGGTATTTGCAAAATTGCCCACCAACATTTGTGCTTAATTTGAAGTATCTGCAAGGGCAACTTCGCAAATACCCAACCGTTAGTGATAATTATTCAATCATCTTAAACACTTTCAATCTTTGTTTATCACCTATATAATTCTTAGCATCAGTTATATTTGTAAATGCTTCTCTTGTAGATTGTATCCATACTTTTTCAGCATTAAAATAAAATACATAATAACTATCACTAACATCAGATATATTCAAGTTTTTATCTGTGTTTTGTTTAAATGTTTTCAAATGTTTAAGTTCTTTTTTCATATTAAAGTTTATTTGTATATATTAAAATAAAAACCTGAAATATATCTGTGTCCGTTATATTCAATATCAAAAAAATTATGAGTTTTTTAATAAATCATCTCTTGTTAAACCTTTTGATGTTTTATCTTTCATTCTCGCAATCACTGATATTCTTTCATCAATATCCTTTTCTTTCTCACTCAAATCCCTATCACCATATAGGTATATGTCAATAATACCTGTATCTTCTTGAATCAAGATTTCCAAATTAGAATATCCTTTTATTTCTGCCTTTTCTTTTTCCTCTATCAAAACATTCAATAATTCATCAACTTTAATTTTTCCAACATACCTACGAAAAGGATTTGTTTCGATACCACTAATTTGTGAGATTTCTTCATTAACTTTTGTTCTCATATTACTTTTTTTAATTGTATAAAATTTTTGATACTAAATATAACAAAGGATATAAAACATTAAAACGATTTTATATCCTCAATCGTTATGCTCCATGCCTTAGTTCAGTTCTTCGATTTGAGTTTTGCGATGAAAAACAAAAAGAATTTCCCAACACACTATTTTTTAATCCAAACAAAATCATCACCTTCATATTCACCCTTATCAAACCCAAAATTATTAACCAAAATATCTGTTAATTTTTTATTTACAACAGTTGCAGATAATTGGTCGGCTTCTTTATCATTACTGAAGTTTTCTTTTAGTTTGTTTATTAACAGCTTCAAATAACCTTTACCCCTAAATTTTTTGTTAATAATAACATCAAATCTATATTCCCAAGGCAAATAATCTTCATCAAGTAATACACCACCTATCAATTTTTCACCCTTAAACAATCCTATTTTTGGCTTACCATTTGTATTAAATCCTTCAATCATACTCATTAGTTCATATGCGTATTCGTTTCCAATATTTTTAACAAAAATGTCATCATTCGTTGTATTTTCATTCACAAACTGCTTAAAGTTCTTCACCTTATCAATAATTTGTCGTATTTCTTTACTCATAATAGTTTATATATAAATATTAAGATTTAAAATTTCCACCCTAAATTCTTTTTGTTTTTCTTTCGTCTTTGAAATCAAGTTTAGTGGTTAATAAATCGGCACGAGAGCATAACAAGGTGTATAAGAAAGTTTGCTATAAAGTTTAGTGGTTAATTTGAAAGTTTATCTAAGCAAACCTTCTCATACACCCAACCGTTAGCACCAATACTACGGAAGTGCTTCGATTAAAAATTTTTATTAACATCAATTTTAAACACTGAATTGGGCTGATTTAGTCCTTCGTCCACCCAAATAGCATTCAATCCTTTATTTTTTGATATTTCAATTGCTAAATCAAAATTTGGGTCTTCTTCACCATATCCTCTTGGTAATGGTTCGTGTTTATATATTCTATTTACATTAACTCTAATTTTAGTTAATTCAGATTCTCTTCCTGTTCTTGTAAATTCTAAAGCAAATTCTTTAGATGGTGAATAAAAATTATTACCCTCATTGTAACCATGTCCTCGATATAATGTTATAACGCCTTTGAATTCTTTATTTTTTTCAGGTAATAAATTAAATTTATTCAATAATTCTGGTTTTGTACGTTGTAAATATTGAATTAAATCCTTTTTTGATGTAGATGAGAATTGCCGAATACCATCTTTATATAGATAATAATTATCATCTATTGTATAACTATCTAAATATGAACTTTCATTTAGATATTCTTTTATTATTGTTGCTATAAATTTTCTCAATTCCATTTGCCTTTTCTTTTATATATAAATATTCCAAATTTAGATTTCTGATAAATAAACCGTACTGGTGCTAACAACGTGTATAAAACATAGCCAATTAAGGTCTGTAGTTCATATCAAGTGTTCAGTGTGGCTACGTTTCATACACGCAACCGTTATATGCAATGCTACGTTTGTGCTTCGTATTATGTTTCGTGGTTATAATCTTTTTTGTTTTATTTTTTCTCCCACCGCACAAATTAAAACTCCATATCTCCAAACATATCACCCATCCTATCTAAAAATTCTTTCCTATCAAAATCAACTTTATTATCATAATTAACAAAGTCAGACTTAATATCATCATATCCGATTGGATACATATTATCTAACATTATTGGGCTTTGCTCGTATGTCCCACCACCTTTCATATTGAAATCGGAATTAAATTCATCGAATCTAACAGTAACATACGCTTCATTTTCATCAGAATAATTTATATATGGGTATAACCAACCTGTTTTTCCAGCAAATTCTTGACTAAATCTATGTTTTATTGGTTGTTCATTTTTTGGTTTTATTTTAACTTTAATCATTAATCTACCAAATGTCCCACCATTTTCTCTAAAAATTTTTCCTAGGTTTAGTTTTTTTAATTCATTTTCATTATCAGTATCCGTTAATAACGCTAATTTATCAATGTCGGGTAAATTTTTAAAACCACCCAATTTATTGATTTTATCTAAAGCGTTATCCATATATTGATTTTCATTCAATATTTGTTGTTCATTCAAATATTCACGTATAGTAGTTGCTATAAATTTGCGTAATTTCATATCTTTCTCCATATTTTTACTTTATATATAAATATTCAAATTTTAAATTTCCACCCACAAAAAAATAAAACAAAAAGGTTTCGTTCTTCGTAGGTAGTTTAGTGGTAAATTTCCGCACTGCATATAACAAGGTGTATAAGAAAGTTTGCTATAAAGTTCGGTAGTAGTTTGAAAGTTCATCTAAGCAAACCTTCTCATACACCCAACCGTTAGTGATAATAAAAATTAAATCAATCCTCGTTCCTTTAACATATTTACGATTGCCTTTGCTGCATCCGTAACTGAATCAGGGTCTTTTTCCATATCACCATCTTGCATAGAATAAGGTACATCTCGTAAATATACTTCACTACCAATTATATCTTCAATCATATTGATAAGTTCTTGCTCATTTTTACTATCACTAACAACAGGTTGGTCAATATTGCTTTTTTGCTCTTGGTTTTTCATATCAATTGAAAATTTTCTGTGTTAATTAATTTTAATACTTTCTTTTCAGAGGTGGTATTAATTGCTGGTCTTGTTGCAATATCACCCAAATTTTTGGAAAAGATAACTTGGAACTTCAATGTGTTTTTGTAGTAGTATCTAATGACATAGATATATTCACCTTTATCATTAATTAATGTACCATTGCTTTTACCTAGTAAAATCTGTCCCAATGTTTTTTCAGTAGTCATATCTTTAAAATTTAATTAAGTGATTCAATATTATTATAACCAATCAAACAACCATAAAGTTCCAAGTTTGATTATTTTTTTTTAGTGTTTATCAATTCCACCACATAGTCAAAAGTTGCACATATATTTGTGTTAGCGGCAAGTTTACAGCGGTCTCCAATAATCTGCCGTGCAACTACTTGTTCCTATTTTATCCGCAAAAACCTTTATCTCTTGTGCATTTTCTGACCATGCAGCTAATACCCAGTTTCTTTTATTATCAATGTAGTGTTGTGGTTTTTGCTCCCATACAGGAATAAAACCTGCCGCTAACAGCACATTTGCAATAGGCGGGGTTTCGTGGTTTAATGATGTTTCGTGTTCCATATAAAATTTTATTTTAAGTTGATAAATTCGTTTTCAAAAGTCCCGCCCATCGCAAATCTGCGGAGCGTTATGTGCAAGTGTTCCGTTCATTGTTCTAATAAACATTTCGGTTGAAAATTTTAAAAGAAAAATCCTACTCACATTATAAAAAAGATTGACCATCAAAACCATAAACCACACCGTATTCATCAACCATTAAACCTAATTTTCTTGCTAAATCTTCAGCTTTATAATCGTTTCGTAATTTCCCAAATAATGCTTCATCATCACTTGGTGAATCTAATCTTTGAACTTGCCAATAGTATCCATTCAATTTTTTACCCTTAAGAGTTCTCTCACTATGATATTTCTCGTTTGGTTCTTCTGTATCGGAATCGAATACTGCCCAACCTTGTTTACTCGCATAATCACCATATTCAGTTTGAAACCAAACTATGAATTTTTTAATTTTATCAAAATCATAAAATAATTTAACATCAAAGTCTTTCAAATTACCATCCTTATCAATATATGCTTCATTCAGAAACTCTCTTATGGTTGTCTTAATAATTTGTTTCAAATTTTTCATTTTTTTTTATATATAAATATAACGATTTAAATACTGAAAGTTAAGTTTAAAGAACAATATCAAGTTCCAAGTTTGATTATTTTTTTTTAGTGTTTATCAATTCCACCACATGATCAAAAATTGTGTATATATTCAATATTTTAAAATTCAACACCCAATCCCAACAAATAGACAAATTCATCAGGATAAAACATATCAAAAGAAATTGAAAAACGATAGTCTGACCATTTATCAGATTTTACAATAAAGGAAACACCATCAAAGTGTTTGAATGTGGCATCTTCAATAGTGATTTCAGTAAAATCTTTATTTTTGTTTTTCAATCTCAATTTACACAACTCTATAAATTGATTTTGTTTTAAATTTTGAGGTTTCATATCTTTAAAATTTAATTAAGTGATTCAATATTATTATAACCAATCAAACAACCATAAAGTTCCAAGTTTGATTATTTTTTTTTTAGTGTTTATCAATTCTACCACATAGTCAAAAATTATCCAATATGTTAGGTACAATTCTGTAACACCCACCAACCATAAAGTTCCAAATAAATAAAAAAACCCCAATAAATTTCTACATTTATTGGAGTTCTATATATTGACCAACATAAGAAAGGGAAGTTGGGGATTTGTGAAATATAAATATATCAATATTATCAAAAAATCTTATTTATTATAATAAAAAGTTGTTTCTCCACATTATTAGGTAAAGTTTTTTTATTAAACCACCCACATTCATCGTGTTCATTACCATCAATTGCGTTATCCAAATCAATATCTATTTTTCTTTTTACCTCATACATAAATAAATAAAACTTCATTCTTGACCCACCATCCAATGTTGCAACATAATCTAAATTACCCAATATTTGAATACCAGTTTCTTCAACAAATTCTCTAATAGCTCCATTCTCAATACTTTCACCTTTTTCCAAATGTCCTCCAGGTACAGACCAAACACCAGGTAAACTACCACCTTGAGCTCGTTTACATAATAAACATTGATTTTTATATTTTAATAAAATTCCAGCACAATTTCCCATAATTTTTTATTTTTA
>Ga0181344_1000730_pt1 | contig 12745 bp, 19 predicted proteins | sample Su13VDMLBDD_FD_130098 | JGI IMG/M metagenome (GOLD analysis project Ga0181344, IMG submission 130098) | Freshwater viral communities from Lake Michigan, USA - Su13.VD.MLB.D.D | ecosystem: Environmental > Aquatic > Freshwater > Lake | place: USA: Michigan | collected 2013-07-15
ATAATATGTTACAGAACTTAACAAACTTTTTCAATCTAATTGCTAATAGAAAAGTTAGATCAACAGCAGGAAATGATGATCTAATTGCACTTGGTGTAAGAGACTCTAGAACACCTGGTGTATATCAACCATCAGCAATTAGAGTTGCAGATCTTCAATCTCAATTTGATGGTGCTGTACAAACTACTGGTTTGTTAATTGACTTTCAAATTCAGAAAGTTTTTAATACAGCATCTGCTCCAGCAACTGGTAACATTACTAATGATCTTACTAATGCTAAGTTAGGTATTGTACAAAAGATCTATCATAATAGTCTTATTGCACCGTCAATGCCAGCAGGTTGGGTATTAGTAGGTGGTGGTATTTATGTACCGGGTGTACTCAATATTATCTATGCTGAATGGTGTGGTGGAACAAGAGTAGAATACTGGGTTACACAATAACATTTAGATCATGTCAAGAGCGTATCAATCATCCAGGTTAAAGATACCTGCAAAGCCGTTTATCTCAACATGGAATACGGCTACAACATATACTGGTTCTACAGCAAATAATCAGATTAGATTACCTCTTATTTCTACTGGTACATATAAGTTTACAGTTAATTGGGGTGATAGCACTTCAGATAATATTACTACTTGGAATCAAGCAGAAGTAACGCATACTTATGCTGCACCAGGAACATATACAGTTACTATTACTGGTTTTATTAAAGGATGGGACTTTGCAGGATTTGTGGCAACGCCTGCGGCTGTAGTTAGTGATAGAAGAAAACTTACTTCAATTACTCAATTTGGTTGTCTTGAGTTTGTAACATATTCTACTTCAACATTAACAGCAGGAGCATTTTACCAATGTACAAACCTTACATTAAACGGTTTACAAGACTATCCAAACTTTAAGAACTGCACACAAGTTACAGGATTCTTAAGAGAATGTACAGGATTAGCAACTATTCCAGGAGTAAATAAATGGGATGTATCTAAAATCACATTCTTTAGAAACTTCTTTAGAGAAGCTATAAACTTTAATGATAACATAGGTAATTGGAATACTTCTAAAGGTGAAGATTTTTCGGTTATGTTTCGAGGAAGCAGTTCAGTTTTACCATATGGTTTATTTAACAATGGTGGATCTGATAGTATAAAAAATTGGGATATGTCTAATGCTAAGCAAATATCTACAATATTTTTTAATCAAAGATTTTTTAATCAAGAAATTGGTAAATGGAATATAACTAATAAGTGCACTGATATATCATATTTTGTAGGATGTTTTAGTGCACCTGGTTCATTTACTAATGCTGGATCAGACTCAATTAAAAACTGGGATGTATCTAATGTAACTACAATGGAATCTGCATTCCAATATCAAAAGTTCTTTGATGTTGATTTATCAAGTTGGAATACAGCTAATGTTACAAGAATGAACTTTATGTTTTGGGGTAATTATATTGATCCTGGATCATTTAATAATGCTGGAAATCCAGGAATTGGATCTTGGAACACAAGTAAAGTAACAACTATGGCTTCAATGTTTCATGGTAATAATAAATTTAATCAAAATATTGGGGCATGGGATGTTTCTAAAGTTCTTGATATGACCTACATGCTAGGTAGTAGTACACCGGTTCCATCACCAATGATATTTAATAATGGCGGTTCACCATCTATAAATAATTGGAATACAGGATTAGTAACAAATATGGGTAATATGTTTAGAAATAATCCAGGCTTTAATCAACAGATTGGTAACTGGAATGTATCTAATGTAACATCATTTACAAACTTTATGCAACCACAAACATCAGCTAATTATACTCCAGCAAACTATGATAATTTACTAATTGGTTGGTCATCAAGACCAGTTAAACCTAATATTAGTATTAATATGGGATCATTGAAATATACTGCAGCTGCTGTTGCTGCTAGAGCTATTCTTACTTCAGCTCCAAATAACTGGACTATTGCAGATGGAGGTTTACTTTAATAAAAATACTATGTATTATTTAGCAACAAATGAAATAGATGTCTTTCACTATGGTGAATTATTTGAAGAAGCAAATGTAACAACTGGACAACCAAAGTTAGATTACTTTGAAACAAAAGAAGATCTAGTTGCAGCATTGGCAAGTTATAATCAAGAGTTTATTGATCCAAATTTAGAAGAACTAAGTCAACCTCCTCTACCAGAGGAGTAAACTAAACAAACTCAAAGTCTTAAGTAATTAAGACTTTTTTTGTTTTTACAGAAATTTTTAGTATATTATACTATACTATATATTAAATAGATCAGTCATGTCAGTTGGTAATATAAACTCATACGGAGATAAAAAGAATAATTTCTCCTTTCAATACAAAGTTCTTAAAGGAATTGCAGATGTAATAAGTGCAATTACTGGAGTTACTATTAATATAAACCCTCAGGTTAGAACAACTAATGTAATTAGAACTACTGCTGCGGGATCAGTATCTGCTGGTAAATATAGTGTATCATTTGGTAATGTAGGACCTGCAAATGGTACGGTAAAAGGCACTACCCTTAAACCATTTGAGACTATTAACTTTGATGCAGGAACTCTTAATAATACACTAGATACAATTGATTATGATGCTACAGGAACAGACTTCCTTATCATATATCTTTCTTAATAGATGTATTTTATAAAGTATAGAAATTACTAAAGAATATTATTATGTCAACTGAAATTAATTTAGGTGGTGGTGGTGGAGGTGTTGGTATCCAAGGGATTCAAGGGATTCAAGGTATTCAAGGACTTCAAGGTCTTGATGGTGCTTTTGCTGCACAAGGAATCCAGGGAATCCAAGGTACTCAGGGTGTTCAAGGACAGATTGGAACACAAGGAGCTACTGGTATTCAGGGTGCAATAGGAAATACAGGAAGTCAAGGAACTACAGGTTCTACAGGATCTCAGGGTATAACTGGTACGCAAGGAGCAACAGGAGTACAAGGAGCAACAGGAGTACAAGGTTTAACTGGTACCCAAGGAATTCAAGGTATTACTGGTACCCAAGGTCTTCAGGGAGTGCAAGGAACTGATGGTATTCAAGGAGCTACAGGAACAGGAATACAAGGTATCCAGGGAGCAACTGGTGCACAAGGAACCACAGGTTTACAAGGAGTTCAAGGAACTGATGGTTTACAAGGTGCTACTGGAACTCAAGGGGCAACGGGAACACAAGGTTCTGTTGGCTCACAGGGAATTACTGGGATACAAGGTACTGATGGTACTCAAGGTATAACTGGAATTCAAGGATCTGTAGGAACACAGGGATCTACAGGTACTTCTGGAGTACAAGGTACGCAGGGAATTCAAGGAATTACTGGTGCTACTGGAGCAGGTGGTACAGTAGCATATTATGGTTCTTGGTATTCTGATGTAGATCAAACTGCTGCTGCAATAGGTACAGCTTATGCAGTAACAGTTAATAATACTGTATATTCAAATGGTGTAAGTTTAGTATCAGGTAGTCAAGTTACTTATTCTACTACAGGTACCTATGCATTTAACTTCTCTATACAATTTTATAATAGTGGTGGAGGTGGTTCAGGTAATGAAGCAAATGTTTGGATAAGAAAGAATGGTGCTAATCTTCCTGACTCTGATACAAAATATATTGTGCCTTCCAATGCACCATATGTTGTTGCATCATTAGATTTTCTTTTTGATGTAGTAGCTGGAGACTATTTTGAAATTTTCTGGCAAACCAATAACACTTCAATAATTTTACAACAGGACGCAGCTATTGCTCCGGCACCAGCTATTCCTTCTGTAATTATTAATACATTCCAAGTAACTTATACTCAATTAGGACCACAAGGAACTACAGGATCACAAGGTGTACAAGGAATCCAAGGATTAACTGGTATTCAGGGAAATGATGGCTTACAGGGAATTACTGGTTTACAAGGTATTCAAGGAACTACTGGTATTCAAGGATCCCTTGGTATTCAAGGTACTCAAGGCATACAAGGTACTACAGGTGCAACTGGTAATACAGGTTTACAAGGTATTCAGGGTACACAAGGACTTGTAGGAGAAGGCGGTACTACAGGATTACAAGGCATCCAAGGTATTCAAGGTATTCAGGGTGTAGGTAATGTTGGTGCTCAAGGTATTCAAGGGATTACTGGGGCACAGGGCATACAGGGTATTCAAGGTTTGCAAGGAGATTCGGGAGTAGTTGGTTATTATTTTTCTGCATATGACACAACTAATCAAAGTGCAGGAGCTACAGGTACAGAAGTTATAATTTCTTTTGCAAGTAGTTATGGTTCTAACAGTGTATCTATTTCTGCTGGTAATACATTTAGAATTAATGAAGCTGCAGTATATAAAATACAATGTGAAGTACAATTCCAAAATAGTGATACTGTAAATGCAGCAAATGGAACATTATATGCAAAAGTAAATGGTACAGCACTTATTGGTACAGCAGTAAGAGAACATGTGCCCCCACTAACTGGCACTTCAACTACACTTGAAATAACACAAGCATTTAATGCAGGTGATACAATTCAATTTGCATTTACAGTAGATGATACTGATTTATCATTAAGAACAAATGTGGCAAGTGCTCCGCTACCTTCAGGTGCAAGTGCATTTGCAAATATTGTACAGGTAGCAAGAACATTAGGACCATTAGATGGTAACATTCAATTATCTTGGACTTCTGGTTATTTGAATCTAACGAATGGTACTGATAACCAACTTCCATTTAATAACTCTGTATTTAGTGTTGGAGCTGCATTAACTTCATCTAACTTAAGTACAACAAATGCAGCAGTTCGATTCTTATACACTGGAGTTTATATTGTGAATATGAGATCTCACTTATTTGATATGGGTACTAATATGACATTATCTACTACGCTATATACTTCGACAAATGGAACAGTATGGACTCTCTTGACTATTATTGGGTTAATGAGATATACAGGAACAAATACAAATCAGATACAAAATAGTAGTTTCTTGGTTCGTGTGACTTCTTTACCATTCTATATTCAACCTCGTCTAAATCCAAGTGCAAATGCTCCATTCCCAGCTGACTTAGGTGCACCTACGGCATTTAGTGTAACAAGAGTAGGAGATCTATAATATATTTTTTATATTTGTTGGTAAAACCAACAGTATGAATAATTTATGTCAACTAGCATTAGCTAACGGAGGATCAGTTAATTATTTAACAATTCCATCAAGTATAACAGAAGGGTTGGGTCTTACTAACCCTTCTGTATTTTATATGGATGGTAAATACTTACTTAATCTGAGACATGTTCAATATGCACTATATCATAGTGAAGGAGATCAGAAATACCAGACAATGTGGGGTCCTCTCTCATATCTAAATCCTGAAGATGATCTTACACTTAGAACTACAAACTATTTATGTGAGTTAGACCCAAATAATCTATCAATTGATCAGTATAAAAAAGTTGATACGTCTAACTTAGATGTAACTCCTGTTTGGGAGTTTGTGGGTCTTGAAGATGCAAGAATAGTTTACTGGAAGCATGATATCTTTCTTACTGGTGTTAGGAGAGATACTAAGACTACGGGTGAAGGTAGAATGGAACTATCTAAATTAAGTTCTGGTGCAACTGAAATTGAAAGACATAGAATAGAACCACCAACATATTCATATTGTGAAAAAAACTGGATGCCTATTCTAGATATGCCATTTCATTATGTAAAATGGACTAATCCTACAGAAGTAGTAAAAGTTGATTTAAAAAAAGCTAGTGCTGAAACTGTATACATTGTAGAACAAGATGTTACTTTTCCAAGAGATATTAGAGGAGGATCACAAGTTATTACATATGGTGAGCACCGTGTTGCATTAACTCATGAAGTAAATCTTTGGAACAATGAGCAAGGAAAAAAAGATGCTCAGTACTATCATAGATTTATTATATGGGACATGGAGTGGAACATAGTTGCACACTCTGATGCATTTAAGTTTATGACTGCAAATATTGAGTTCTCCTGTGGTTTAACATATGATGGTAAAGACTTTATCATTCCATTTGGTTTTCATGACTCTACAGCCTTTATTTTAAGATTGCCATCTGCAGTATTTAATAATATGTGTGGTTTGCCAGAGGATCATATTAGACAAGATATTAAAGGTAGTACACCATACAAATTAGAAAAATTTATTACAAATCCTTACTCAGGTAAATGTAACTATGATCTAGCTCAACACTATTATGAGTCTGGTCATCTTGCATCAGCAATGTCATTCTATATTAGAACTGCAGAGTTTTCTAAAGATGATGATCTAGTATATGAAGCTCTACTAATGGTTGCTAAATGTTTACAGAGAATTGGTAGAAGAAGAACTACTGAACTTGGTCTTTGGTTAAATGCTGTGTCATTTAAACCAGATAGACCGGAAGCATATCTATTTATAAGTGAGTATCATGAGCAACATAAGAACTATGCTCAGGCATATTCATATGCTATAATGGGTTTACAATATGCAGATAATGCCAAAGAGATGTCTAGTAATATAGGTTATCTTGGTAAATATCAGTTAGAGTTTCAGAAAGCAGTTTCTGCATGGTGGATTGGTAAAGGTAAAGAAGCAAGAAATATGTTTTTTACACTTGCTGATAATGCACATATAATGGCTGAACACTACCAAAGATTGGTACAGACTAACATTACATCTCTAGGATCAGGACCAGATCCCTTCTTAAGATACCACAAAGGATTTCATGATCAACTAAAATATAAGTTTTCTGGATCTGAAAATATTGAGAAGAACTATTCTCAGACATATCAAGATATGTTTATTCTAACTATGTTAAATGGTAAAAGAAATGGTACATACTTTGAAATTGGTGCAGCAGATCCATTCTATGGAAGTAATACAGCATTGTTAGAAGAGTTTGGCTGGACAGGAACATCATTAGAAATTAAAAAGGAAGAAGTAGATAAGTTTAAACAGTCACGTAAAAATACTATTGTGCATTGTGATGCAACTATGTATGACTACAGTAAACTTACAGGATACATTGACTACTTACAGGTAGACTGTGAGCCACCTAAAACAACTTTTGAGATTCTAAAAATGATTCCATTTGAGCAGTGTCAATTTGGTATTATTACATTTGAGCATGACTACTATGCAGATATTACAAAAACTTATAGAACCTTATCAAGGAACTATCTATTAAGTAAGGGATATCTTCTCGTTGCTACTAATATTGCACCAGATGATGCAAGTGCATATGAAGATTGGTATGTACATCCTAAACACATTGATTCAGAAATCATTAAGATTATGCTAAATGCTGATGAAACCACTAAAAATGCAGAGAAATACATGCTAGGAATGTTATAATTTTTTTGTATATTATATGTATGAAGTATATACATATATCACGCATTAACCTTTCAACTATATTACAGGTATGTCTTATTGTGATGTGCCTGTTCTTGCTTATGAGAAAACCTACACAGGTTTATCCAGTGAGTAAACAGAAGACTATTGAAAGAAGAATTGAAGGTAAAGAGACTGTAATTAAAGAGCAGGGAAAAATAATTGACAACAGTAAGTCAATTATTGCTGAACTTAATCACGGTCTTTTTGATTTACAAGCACAACTAGATGATGTAAAAAACTCTAGAGATACCTTCAATATTGTCCAGATTCAGGACACAATGATTCATGTATTATATAAAAGAGATAAAGAGAAAGATGCTATTATAGCAGCTCAGGATACTATTATTCAAGCTCAGAGATATATTATCAATGCAAAAGATACTATTATAGCAACTAAAGACTTTGATTTAAAAAGAATAAAGAGACAAAGAAACATTTCAATTTTATTGAATGGATTACTAACTACAGGAATAATTATCAAATGATGGATGTAACACAACTTATTCAGTGGGGATTAATAGCAGTAACAGGAGTTATTGGATACTTTCTCAGAATGATACACGCAGATGTAAGAAAAAACACTGAAGACCTAGGAAAATTAAAAGGCAAGATTGAACTTGTAGAACAAGAGTCCAGATTAAAATATCAGGCAATTCAAGAGCAAACACAGTTAGAGATTAAAAACTTAGCCAAAAGTGTAGCAGAATTATCTGATGCAGTTAAACAATTAATACTACAGAGATAATGGATACAACAGCAGTAGAAACAACAGCACCAGATTTTGGTGTATTTGCACAACTAGCAGACTATGGTCCGCTTGGTTTAGCAGTTTTAGCTCTTGGATATGTAGCTTGGATATTTATTAAAAGACACCTTGATGAATCTGCAAGACTAAAAGAAGAGCTTAAAGAAAAGAAAACAACAACTAGAAGAAAAACTAAGAAGTAATGTCATTTGGACCTTTTGAAGTATTGACTCAATATGGAGTATTAGGTTTTGCTGTTCTAGGACTAGGATATCTTTGTTGGATGTTCCTTAATAAACTAATTAAAAGTGAAGAGGATTATAGACAAAGAGTGGAAGAACTGGAAGGAGAATACAGAGAAGATCTAGAAAAGAAACTGGATGAAAGTACTGAAAGCTCAAAGAGTCTTAAAGAAACTGTATTGATGCTATTTGGTAAAAAATGAAAAAGAAATTACTTATAGTTGGTATACTATTTATTGCACTGGTAGTAATTCAAATATTCTCTAGTGGTACAGAACATGTAGTTGTAGTAAAAGATAATATACAACTTACCGGAGAAAACAAACAACTTACTACAGCAAACAAGAAGTTAACAAGTAGTGTAAAACAACTAAAGGCTGAGAACCAAGAACTGGTAGAAGATAAAGCCAATCTTGAGAATATGGTAGCAGAAGTTATAGGAGATTTAGATAGTACAAAGTCTATAGTTAAAGACATTAAAAAAGAACTAGCACATGAAAAAGATATTAATGTTAAGCAGTCTACTGGTGACCAGTTTGATTTTCAGCCAATCAAACTACCCCTTGAAGACGGTAATCAAAGGTGACAGTGTAGTTATCTTGACTATTAAACAGGCAGATGATATTAATAATATCTTTGAAAACCAGAAAGCTAAAATAGCAGCACTCAGACTTGAGTTAATTAGTAGAGATAGTTTAATTGCTGAAAGAGATACCTTATTACTTGAAAAAACAGAAGTTATAAACAACTTTGTTTTTGATACAGTAATAGCAAAAAGATTAGATATAATAGAACATTGGTTACTAGATGCAGGTATTAATTCTACCTGGATTTATTACTCATGGGAAGACTCAATACTATATGCTGTAGATTTGAGTCAATATAAAGTAAGAAAGGATGATTATACTGGAGATCTTATATTTTATAGATGTGAAGAAATAATCCTTCCTTATGAAGATCAAGTTCAACCACCAAAGGGATGGGAAACTGATATAGTTAAACCAAGGAGACCAAGGGTAACTAAGGTTCCTATAAAAATGTAAATATGAAAAAGTTTTTTAGAGAATTGATCTCAGACGATAACCAAATTAATGAACAAGCATTTGTAGGAGTAGTATCATTCTTTGCAATGGTATTTGTACTATTTGTTGATGTAATTACCGGCATCATTGGTAATGAACTTATCATTAAAGAATTTATCTTTGATGGATTCATGTTGCTTACCTTAGGTGCATTTGGTATTACAACTGCAGGAAGAATACTTAAGCTTAAGGAAAAAGTTAAAAAAGAAGAAGAGACTTCAGAAGAAGTAATAGATTAACCATATAAAATAAATAAAAATGCAACTAAGTAAAAATCTAGCATTGTCAGAAGTAACAAGAAGTGAAACTGCAAAAAGAAGAGGTATCTCTAATATGCCTACACCTGAGCACATTGAGAACTTTAAATTATTGGCTGAGAAAGTATTTCAACCAATCCGTGACCATTTTGGTGTTCCTATCCGTATTAGTTCAGGATACCGCAGCAAAGAGTTAAATACAGCTATTGGTGGCTCATTATCTTCACAGCATTGTCAAGGTGAAGCTATTGATATTGACATGGATGGCACAACAGTAACTAATGCTGAAATCTTTAACTACATTAAAGACAATCTAAACTTTGATCAACTTATCTGGGAATTTGGTACAGATACTAATCCTGATTGGGTACATGTATCTTATGATTCATCTGGTAAGCAACGTAAGCAAATCCTAAAAGCTAAAAGAGCAGCTGGTGGAAAAACTACGTATGTTCCATATAAATAAGTACGTATGAAGTTCAGAAATGGTTGGAATACTTATACCAAACAATGGGATAAGTTAGCTATTAAAGTAAGGTTCTCATTCATTGACATCTTATCTATTGAGATAGATGTGTCTAGAGACTTTTACCTTTTAACTATCTTAAATCTTACTATTAAAAATAGATAAAATGAAAAATTCAAAAGGACTTAAAGGAACAACAGATGCATTAGCACATTGTAAGTCAATGTATGCAAAAGGTGGATCAGCTGGTAAAAATCAAATGATCCGTTCTATGAAAAGTTATGAGATGGGAGGTACAACTCAATCAGCTGATTTAGGTGATGATCTTAAAAGAGGATGGAGAAAAGTTAAAAGAGCTGTTAGAAATACAGTTAATAGTATGAAAAATCCAAGTCATACCCCAACATTTAAGAAATCTAAATGTGGTGGCGCAGGCTGCTGGAACTAATTTTAACTAACATATAGAAATCCAGGTACTTTCTGTGCCTGGATTTTTCTTTTAAATATATTTTGTTTAAACAATTATTGTATATTTGTCTAAACTTAAAATATATAAAAATGGAAAACCAACATGTAGAAGAGCAGTTATCTGCTGAAGAACTAGCTCAAAGAAAAGAAGAAATGAAAAACTTTTATGATGAGTCAGTTCCTTATCTAGAATCACAAGCAAAGTATGAAAAACTACTTACAGAAATTGAAGAGGCTAGATTTAAAAGAGCTAATTATCAGTATCAGTTTGCTATGATGATGAGTCAAAGACCTGATATGGAAGAAGAACATGAGCAAGAAAATCAAACTTCAGAACCAAAAGGAAGGAAGTTGAAAAAATCATAAGTTATGGCACTTGTTAATCAAGTACAGAAACGTGTTAAAATGTCCAAATGGGATGTAGTTAAATTTCAGATTCTAACTCATTGTTATATTAACCGTATAACAATGAGTGAGTCTGATCTTAACTGTTTAACCTTGCTTAGCTTTAATCAACCAATTGAGCTAACTAGTTTTTGTTATGATGCTTCTGCAGAAGATGACTGGATATTCAAATCTCCACAGACTGTAAGAAACTGTATTAATAAAGCTGAGAAAAATGGTTTAGTCATAAAAGATGTTAATAATAAAAAGTTAATCATGATTAATCCAATAATTAAACTGCAGACACAAGGAACTGTATTATTAGACTATAAATTCTTAGGTAATGAATCCGAAGAAAGCAACTAAATATTATAAACAAGTAGCTGAGGATTTAAATATTGAAGAGTCTTTGGTTGAAGACTTTGTTGAATTTTATTATAAAAACATTAGGTTTTGCTTATCACATTTAATTCATCCAAGAATCAACATTGAAGGTTTAGGACATTTTGTAGCAAAACCAAGTTGGGTAAGAAGATCTATTAATAGAATATCAAATAGTTTAGATAAACATGATACTTCTACTTTTGGAGCTTATGCCAAAAAGATTAGATTAGGAGAAACTTTAGATCTTTTAATTGAACTTGAGAAAAAAATTTTTACTGAAGAACAAAGAAAAAAATCTTTAAAAGAAACCAAACATGAAAGCAGCACTAAAAGCAATCTGGGAGAATAGAAAAGGAATCCTAGAAGGTGTGAAAAACTCAATTATTAGAGATGAACTGGTAGAAGATATTGCAAGAATGAGATATGACATCTGTGATGAGTGTGAGCATATAGATAATAAAGGAAAAGAATGTGCTGTAAAAGGTACTCAACCTTGTTGTGCTGAATGTGGATGTTCCCTTCAATTTAAAACAAGATCTCTTTCTTCAGAATGTCCTCTTGGTAAATGGCAAGCAATTGCTACAGAAGAAGAGGAAGATAAACTAGATGAACTATGAGCATAGTATTTAATGCAGATGATCACAGCTACAAGAGTGTAGATCCCAATGATGAAATCAAATGGGTTAGTGTCACTACTCTACTGTCTAGTCTTAAGAAACCTTTTGATGCTAAGAAGGTAGCTGAGAGAGTTAGTAAGAATAAGAAGTCTAAATGGTATGGTGTAGATCCTAAAACAATTATTCAGATTTGGGATAATGAAGCTAACAGAGCTACAACACTAGGTACATTTTATCATAACCAAAGAGAAACTGATTTATGCTCACTTGCATCTATTGAAAGAGAAGGTGTAACTGTTCCTATTTTTAAACCTTATGAACAACCAAATGGTTTAAAGATTGCACCTGTGCAAAAACTTGATCCAGGCGTGTACCCAGAACATATGGTCTATCTTAAGTCAGCAGGCTTATGTGGCCAATCAGATTTAGTTGAAGTAGTCAATGGTAGAGTAAATATCATTGACTACAAGACTAATAAGGAGATTAAAACAGAATCATTTAAGAACTGGGAAGGAATGTCTGAAAAGATGCTTCCACCAGTAGAACATTTGGATGATTGCAACTTTAATCACTATGCTTTACAGTTAAGTATCTACATGTACATTATCCTAAAGCATAATCCTAAACTACAACCAGGCAAAATATTTATTCATCATATTACATTTGAAACAGCTGGTGAAGATCA
>Ga0181344_1000731_pt1 | contig 12739 bp, 6 predicted proteins | sample Su13VDMLBDD_FD_130098 | JGI IMG/M metagenome (GOLD analysis project Ga0181344, IMG submission 130098) | Freshwater viral communities from Lake Michigan, USA - Su13.VD.MLB.D.D | ecosystem: Environmental > Aquatic > Freshwater > Lake | place: USA: Michigan | collected 2013-07-15
TAAATTAAATTAAATGGCAAATACATTATATTTTCATCAAGATCCATTTACAATATGTTTTTCAGAGCCTGATAATGCTTTTGAGTCATTTTACTCTTATCACCCTGAATTTATGGGTGAGGTAAATACTACCATGTTTACGTTTAAGAATGGCGCTATCTGGAAGCATGGAACGAGTCCTTATTGTAATTTCTATGGAGTTCAATATAATGCATCAATAACTCCGGTATTTAACTCAAATTCATTGGATAAAAAGACTTGGGTTTCTGTTATGGAAACGGGGAACACAGTATGGGCTTGCCCAGATATATATACCCAGATGGAAAGTGCTGGCACTAGACAAGATAGTGAGCTTTTAGAAACAGACTTCCAAGACCTAGAATCCGAGTATCATGCTTCGTTTTTAAGGGACGCAAATAGTCCCGGTGGCCTGATTGAAGGGGATAGCTTGAAGGGTAATTATGTTGTTATAAAATTTGAGAAAGCAAGTGCAAATTCTTTCGTATATTTGAACAGCGCAACGACTAAATATATTAATTCGCCATTAAATAATAGGTAATGATTATTAGGGAAAATGACAATATAGTTGATAATTTAGAAGCAGCTATAATGGAACACCCTAATGAATTAATAGATGCGCCACTAGTTCATAAATTTACTGATGGTATGTATATAAGAGAAATCTTTATGCCAGCAGGTTCTTTATGGACAAGTAAGATACATAAAACGGAACATCCGTATGTTGTATCTTATGGTAAAGTGGCTGTATCAGTAGACGCGCAAGAGTGGTATGAAATAACTGCTCCTTATACTGGAATTACAAAGCCGGGAACAAGGAGAGTTTTATTTATATTGGAAGATTGTATTTGGACTACATTTCATAGAATAGATGGAATGAAATCTGATTACAATGATTTAAGTGATGAAGAAATAGTGAAGATAGTAGAAAAGATTGAAGATAAAATATTAGAGCCGCATATAAATCTTATAACAGGCACTGATATTGGTAAAGAATATAAAAAAATATTGAATAATACTAAAAATTTAGAATTATGAGTTTTGCGGCATTAGGGGTTGCTGGTACAATTGCAGCAGTAGGGACAGCTGGTTCGCTTGCTATGGGCGGTATTCAGATGGCAAATGCAAACAAGCAGCAAAAAAGAGCGCAAGCTGAACTTGAAAGGCAAGCTGCAAACAGCCCATTAAGAAAGGAAAGTAAATCATTAAATGATTACTATCAGCAAGCCTTGAATAGATTTAAGGAAAGCCCGTATCAATCAGCTGCTTATCAGCAAGCTATGCAAAATGCTAGGAGAACAACTGCTTCAGGCTTAAGTGCATTACAAGATAGAAGATCTGCAATTGGTGGTATATCTAGGCTTGGTGGATTAGAAAGTCGCGCTTCTCAAGGTGCAGTTGCTCAAGGAGAACAAATGCAAGCTCAAAGATTCTCCGAATTAGGTAGAGCTACTCAAATGAAAAAAGCAAATGAAGATGAATTGTTTGATATTAATGTAATGACACCGTATCAACGTAAACTTCAATTAGAACAAATGAAAGGAGCTGCTGCTGGTGAAAGATATAATGCTGGTATGCAAATGGTAGGGCAAGGTTTAAGTAATGCTCTTAGTTATGCTACAAGCCTTGATTCTGATTTTGGGGGCATGAAAAATAATAAAAATCCTTTAGCAAATGCATCTTTAACATCTGATATTGTAGGGATGCCGGGGTACAAAGCACAGCTTCCTAAATCTTTATCTAGTTATTATAAAACAAGTAAACCTAAATCTCTATTTTAATGGCAAGTACAGGATTATTGGGTATAAACCCATATAGAGGTGGAAATGTTGCAATAGATTTTACATCTAAGCCAACTCAGTTAGCTATTAGTCTTATGCAAAAGCAGCAAGCTAAAGCTGAAGCTGTAGATAAGTATTTTAAGGATTATGAAAAATCATTAAACCCTGCTGGATTGAGTAAAGGTGAACTTGATATGTTTACTAAGAAATTAAAAGAAATTCAAAATTACGGTATTCAAAATAAGCAAGCTATTACTAATCCTTCAAAATATGGATATGATGCACAGTCAACTTTAATGGCTGGTTTTAAAGATTTGCAAGGTTTAATTGAGCAAGGGAAGCAGGCTACTGCCGAAAGAAAAGCTTTTAAAGATTACATTAATCAAGCTATTAAGTCTGGTAAACATGTTTCTGATAATTATTTAGATATATTAAATAATGCAATGAAACCTGTAGGTGCCGGTTACGTTGCTCCGGATTTATCTCAGATAGATATTTATGATCCTTATGATGATGTTAAATTTACCACTGCTGTTTCAAAAAATGTTAAACCAATAGAGGTTGAGAAAAATATACCAGAATTAGATGATCAAAAAAAAGATATTGGTTATAGTAAAAAAGTTAAAAAAAATATTTTAGATATTGATGCACAAAAAGCAATTGGTGACAATGCTTATTATTCTTTTAAATCTGATAAAGGAACACAAGAATATTTTAATGAATTGTTTAATAATGATAAAGAAACGGTTAATAAATTAAATAAAACTTTTGAAGAAGTATATAAGCAAAAAATACAAACGCCAGCAGATTTATCTAGGGCATACGCAATAGCTAAAATACCAAAGGAACAAGTTATTTTTGAAGGTGATTTAGAATTAAATGATATAGGTAAATTTAATAATTGGCTTAAACAAGAGAAAATAAGATCTGCTAATAATATGGCTGCTAATACAGCTATGGCTAAAATATTAGCTACACAAGGCGCAAAAGACTTATTAACTCAAACAATTGGAAATTATAGAACTGGTAAAACATTTAGTGATAATAATTCTTTACAATCTTTAAATGTTCCAGTAACATTAGTTAAAGATTATGTAAAAGAAGTAGATATGCCAATAGGTGTACAAAAAACACTTAAAGAAAAAGGTCTTAAATATGAAAAAAATGTTGTAAAATTGGAGCCAGTTTTAGGTGAAGATCAAAGTGGTAACATATTTTTGGCATATCCGAAAATTGATGAAAAAGGAAAGCAAGTTGGATATGATTGGAATAATAAAACTAATGTAACAAATGAAATTAAGGGTAGAATAATTTCAGATGCTAATACAAGAGTAGTTGATGTTTTAAAACCCGGTAAAAAAACACCTATAATTAGTTTAATAAAGAAATAATGGCAGAGGAAATAATTCAAGAAGAGGTATTACCAGTAGAAGAAGTTAGCTTTGAACAACCAAAGCCTAAAACGTATTTACAAAAAGTTCATGCGAACTTAGTGGATTTATATGGTAAAGATCAAGTGCCTGATGAGGTTACTTTTTCAGCTAAAATTAAAGATCCTAAATATGTTAAAATAGTTCATGACAATTTAGTTCATGAATATGGGCAATCTGAGGTTCCTGATATTAAATCATTCACTGACAATTTAATAATTGTCGGCCCTGAAAAAAAAAATTCTGGAATTACATCTTCCCCTACAGAATTACCATTACAAGGATTTAGTCAAAAACAAATTGATTTACTTAAAAAAGGTGTTGAAAAGCCTATTCAATCTGTTTCTCAAAAGAAAAGCAGTGAATTAGTAGTACCTACTAATTTGCCTAAACAAGAAGCTCTTGCTTATGAAAATGAGCTTAAAATAAATAATGCTGCTGTTAATACATTAACAGATATATATAAAAAGAAAGGATTAAAATTTGATCCTTTAAAACCTGCTGCTCAAAAACAAATACAGGAATACGTTGACAAATCAATAAGTGGTGATTTAACTAAAGTATCTGGTAAAGATGGTAAAGAGTATTTAGTTAGAGGAGAAGGATTTTTTGAATCAGGTAAAAATTCTTTAGTTAGAAGTTTAAAAGATCCTGTAGAATCCGCTGAAATTAATTTTACAAATAATCCAGAAGAATTATCAATTTTATTAGATAAAAAAATAGAAGAGGAACCAAATGTGCCGGAAGCAGCACCTGCTGGAATACCGGGTTATTTAGGTGAATTAGCAGGGGGATTGCCAAAAATGCTTGGGTTGTTAGCTATTCCTTATGCAGGGGAAGCTTTAATGGTTGGTGAAGTTTATTTTAATGCATTGGCTAATCAAAGAATGACTTTATATCAAAGAGGAATTAGTGAAGGTTTAGATAAATTAACTGCCGCAAAGAAAGCTATGGATACAGCACCTTTATCATCAATACCAGATGCTTTAGTGGCTGCTGTAATGGCAAAGGGTGTTGGCGGTCCGAGTGCTAGTATAATACCAAATGCGGCTAAGCAATCTTTTATAAAGGCGTCTGCTAATGCTGTTAAGGGCATATCTAAGGTTTCTGCAATAGGTGGTTTTTCTGAATATGAAAGGTCAAAAATACAGCAACGCGCAGGATATAATGTAACAGATGCGGAAGCAATTGAAAATGGGTTTAAGGGCGCTGGGGATTACGCTCTTATGGATGCAGCATTTAAGTTAGCTCATTCTGGTCCAAAAGCTATTACTTCAGCTGCTAAAAATTTATTATCAACCATACCTCCGAATATTTTAAAAAGTGTGGCTAATAAATACCCTAATGGTGAGAGAGTAGTAGAAGAATTGCCAAAATTTGTTGAAACCAAGGCAAAAGTTCAGGATTTTGTTCCAGAAGAAAAAGTTGCTTCAGTAACTGGATTAACTGAAAAAACAGATAATTTAAAAAAAGACATAGCAGATTTAGAAGAAAAAAAGAAAAATGTTCCAGCATCAATAGCAACTGAAATAGATAATCAAATTAAAGATAAAATTAAAGAAGTTGAATTTTATGACAATCAAATTAAGAAGGTCATAGAATCAAAGGATGAAACTGGTATTTCGGAAGAAATTGATGATGTTACTGGGTTGAAATTTGGTGAACAAATTACTCCTAAAGAAGTTAAAATAGGAGATGAGGTTCAATGGACATCTCAAGGAGCAGACCAGTTTGCTGAACCTAGAAAAATAAAATCTATATCTGAAGATGGCAAATATGCTTTTGTAGAAGGTAGCGATACTGGTATACCTGTAGCTGAATTATCGGTTACTGAAGTTAAACCAACTGAAGTAAAATCTGTAGAACAACTAAGAGTAGAAGAGCAAGCTGAACTTGATTCGCGAATACCAAATGCAGAACAATATAGAGTAGATGGTAAGGTAGATAGAAATAAACTAACTAATGAAGAAGATATAAAAGCATTTGATGAAGTTTATAAAAAATATGATGATTTAATCTCTCCTTTATTAGAAAAACAGAAACAAGAAGTTAAATCAACAGAAGCAAAAATAGCTAGTGATTTAGTTAGTGTTTCAGTAGCCCCTTATTATGATACACAAATAGTAGATTTATCTGATGCATCTAAATTAAGAGAATCTGAAGGGTACAAGAAGCATATCCAAATGCTAAAAGATGTAGCAAAAACAATGGGATTGGAGATAGATTCTATTGATAATACTATAGGAGGGTTTGAAAATAAAGATGGTAATAGAATAACAGAAATATCAAATAGAGTAAAATTAAGAACTAATGATTTAGATGTAGCTGAAAGATATGCAGCAGTTGCAGGGGCATTAGCGCATGAGGTTCAAGAAGCTACTATTGCTGCTAGGTATGTTAAACATGGTGATAAAAATCAATCAGCAATAGAGGCTGAAATTAAAGTATCTGACTTAAAAAGTACAGTAAAAGCATTAAAAGAGGCCGGTATTAACGACTTTGAAATCAATGAAAATGATAATTCTGTTAAAATTTTAGACTTTGATAATGGCAAAAACGAAGATTTTAACAATAAAATGCTTAGTTTTGCTGACCTACTAGATAAAAACAATGTAAAATATGAAACAGAACACCACGCAATTGAATCAAGATATGTTGATCCAGAAAGAAGGTCCGAGTTACTTAAAGAGGCTAAACTCCAAGCAGAGCGACAAGAAGGTGGGGCAGAGCTTCGTGACATTTACGAAAAATCAAAAGCAAAAAGCGAAGAGTTCTTAGGTAAAAAAGAAGTTCCCACTGAAATACCAGAAGAGGTTTATACTCCTATTGTTAATAGGATTAAAAAAGGAATAGAAAAACTTTCTACAACAGCTAAAGTAAGTGTTTTAAAAGGTAAAAACTTTTCTAAAGCACTTGATGAAGCCATTAAAAATGGTAAAGTTAATTTACAATCTTGGGGTGGATTTGAGAAAAAAGGTTTTGAAGAATCACCACAATGGCAAAAGTTAATTGAAGATGGTACTGTAAAATTAAACTTTGATATAAAAGGTTTAGAGGGTAAGCCAGTAGTGGTAATTAACCCTGATAATATGCTTACCGGTGCGGTTCTTACAAAGAATGGTAAGCCAATAATAGATGGTAATGGTGGCATCAATTTTGTTACCAAATTTGGTGACGTTTGGGCATCATCTGATAATGCTACAGCAAATACATTAGCAAAATACATAAATGAAGCAAGAGCAAAAGATATTGCTGCTGGAGGTGATGGCACAGTTCATGTTGTTGTTACAAAAGGAGATTTATCAAAATCTTTGACATCTCATACTGGCGCTAAAGCCGCAATGAAAGTGTTAGAGTATTTAGTTGATAAAAAATATATTTCATTAGCTGATTTTAGAAAAGCTTTAACTGATGTAGGTAGAAAGTATAATATTGATCTTGATGGTAGATTAGATGCTAAGTCAATACATGATGACATCGCGAAGAAGTTTTTTGGTGTAAATGATTCAACTTTCTCAAAAAGAGGGTTCTTTGTTCAGGATATTATTGACCATCTAGCTAAAAATAGCAAAAGTGCTAAAGATAATATCAGTAAGATAAGAACAATGCTTAATACAGAAGCATTACCACAATCTACAGAAAGAAAAACAGGAGAAATCAGCTTTGCAAAAGAAGGTATAATAGATGCCATTGGCCATCTGTTGTCAGATAATATGACAGTTGGTGTCAAAAATAGTGAAGCTTACGCTACAATTGAAATAAAACATCCTGTAGAAGTAGTTAATTTAAGTAAGGAAGAAGGCGGCCATGAAAGTTATCCTTTCCATTTAAGACAAATAGATGAGAATGGCAACAAGGTAAAACCTGTTTTAAATGTTCTTGGTAAAGCACAGCATGTTACTGATATATTAAATGATGCAAATAATCAAAAAGTTGACAAGAAAGGTGGCGCAGGTAAGTTTGGTAGCAACCAGATTGGCATGGCTAAAGGTTTTGTTAAACCAGCATCTGAACACCCTACAGGTGTAAATATGATGACTGATGCAACAGGAAAGATATATGGATTTGAACAAAACGGTAAAATTGTATTAAATGCTGATTTAATGAATGGTAATACACCATTTCATGAAGCAGGTCATTTATGGTTAAGTTGGGCAAAAGAAAATAGATCTGATTTGCATGATGCAGGTATGGGTAAAATAGAAAACTCTAAATACCTACAAGATGTTAAAAATAACAAGGTTTATCAAGAAAATGCATCTAAGTTACCTGAAGCTGAAAGAGAGGCTTATTTCAAGGCTGAAGCACTTGCAAAAGCTATCGGGGATAATGGGGAGAGATTTGTAAATGAAGCCCAAAAGTCTGATTTCAAAAAATGGCTTAAAGATTTATGGGAAACTATTGCTACTCATTTTGGCCTTAGAGATATGACTGCTGAGGAAATATCTAATCTGACATTAGATGATTTTTCTAAGAAAGTAGCTGCTGATATTGTAGGAGAGCAAAAAGGTAAAAAATCAGTAAAAGCAGAAATCCCTGTAGTAGAAGAACCAAAGCCAACTAAAACACCTGAAGAGGTAGCTATATCTAAAAAAGCATTAGGTGACAACTATAGCTTTAGTAAAGAGTTTGATGTAAGAGGAGGCGATGTTGTAGCTACAGACGTATTAACTACCTTAAATAAAAAAGCAAAGAAAAATAATGTTGATTTAGATGTTCAAATAGCTAATGAAGTTTCTTCAATGGCGAAAAAAGGTGTTGAACCAACAGAATTTAACATTATAACAGCAGGTTCTCATTTATTAAATATTGATAAGAAAATAGACGCAGCTCAAACAAGAGGTGATTTATTAGAAGTTGAGAATCTAAATGAACAAAGAAAACAAGTTTTAGAAATATTAAGAACATTAGGTAATAAAGCAGGTAGAAATCTAGGATTATTTAATCTTGTTTTCCAAGATGTTGATGCTAGTGAAATAAAAACAACTAGAAATTATCTTAAAAAGTTCCTTAATGTAGATGATGTTCCTGAAACAGTTGCAGATTTAAATAAAAGCAATTTAACAGCTGAACAAAAGAAAACAGTAAAACCTTATGTAGAAAAAATTGAGAAAATAAAATCTCAATTTGATGCAGTTGAAAAACAAGTAGATAAAAAGATAGTAGAAATAAATAATGAAGAAGTAAATGCTGCTATTGAAAAGGCTCGCGCAGAAGGTAAAAAAGAAGGTTTAGAAGAAGGTTTAAAATCTGCATCTACTGAAGTAAAGCAAAAGAAATCAAAGAAAATTAAAGATTTAGCTTCTCAAATAAGAAGATCTGATGAATTTGATAAGTTCTTACAAGGTGCTGGTGGGTTAGGTGATATTAAGAAAGCTGGTGTTGTTGACTTAGGAAGCTATAAAGAGATTGTAGCTAATGTTTTAGATGCTGTAGCTACAGCTGTTGAATTAGGAGAAAATGTAACAGAAGCTATTAAGAAGGCAGCTCAAAAATTTGCTGATGTTGATCAAGGAAAACTTATTAGTGATGTTAAGACTATTATATCTAAAGCTTCATTACCTAACAAACAAGAGGTAATGGATAAAATATCTGAGATTGCTAAGGCTAATCAAGTCACTGGTATCACTAAAGAAATGTCTGACCAAGGCTTAATTAAGGATATTGTAAATTCTTATTTAGGATCTGATTTGACAAATGATAAAATTTTAGATGCAGCTACAAATGATTTAAAATCTATATTACCTAATGTAACCAGAGAGAGTTTATCAAATGCTTATGTTGAAAGAGGTGAGTTTAAGAAAGAAACAAAAGCTAAGATTGAAAATGAAATAGATAAAAAGAAAGCTGATGTTAAAAGACTTGCTATAAAAGAAGCTAGATTAAGGGCATTAGAAGCAGCTGATGATTATCATTTAGAAGAAACTAAAGAAGGTAAAAAAAGAGTTACATCTGAATACGAGAATGAAATTGATCAAAAAATAAAAAATCTTACTTCTGAAAAGAATAAAGAAGAAGAATCTTTAAAAGAAACGCCTTTAGAAAAAGCTAAAAAATCTGTAGAGAATAAGATTAATGCTATAAGAAAGGAGATTTCAGACAAAGAAAGACAAAAGAAAGAAGAAAAAGAAAAGTTTCAAGCAGATAATGAATTAATTAGATTAAAAGAAGTAGAAAAAGCTTTATCAGATCTAAGAGATAAATATTTGCCAAAAGAAAAAGAAAAATTTGCTGATGAAAAATCTTTAAAACAAAGAAGAAAAAGTTTATTAAATGAAATTTCTAATTTAAATGATCAAATAAATTCAAAAACAAGAAATGTTAAGGAGAAGTCTGTTGAAGATACAGCAGAAATTAAAAAGCTTAAAGAAATTAAAAAGCAAAAATCTGATTTATTAGACATAGTTGCTCCAGATATTGAAAAGATAAATAAAGAAAACCAAAAAATAAAAGATAGAATAGACGAAATTAATAAAGAGATTAGTTATGTAAAACAAACAAAATCTGTTTATGAACAAGCTATTCAAAACCCTAAGAAAGCAAGTGATGAATTAATCGCTGCTAGAAAAGAAAGAGATGAAACTTATGCAGCACTAGGACTTAAATTAGAAAAAAATGCAAAATCTCCTATTTTAGTAGAAAGAGAATATCAAAATGCTGTGAAAGAAATAGAAAACAGTGATTTGTCTAAAGATGAAAAGAATAGTAAAATTGAAGAATTAACGGCTCAAAGAGATTTAGATTTGCAGGGTACTAAGCAAGGGGTAGTTAGTTCATTATTAGATGATATTAATAATTTAAATTCTAATTCAAAAAATGCTGATTTAAATAATAATTTAAGATCAATTTTAAATGGTTTAGAGCCTACCGGTGAAAAGCTTGATGATCAAATTAATAAAGCTTATACTAAATTAGGTAAATTACTTCAAGATGAATCTTTAACTAAAGAGGAAAGAAAATCTGTAAGTGAAATAATAACTAATTTAGAAAATAATAATCAATTAACATCTGATGAATTATCTGCTCAAAGATTAAAAAAGCAATGGGAAAATGAAATAAGGAAAGCTGAAACAGATATAGCTTCAGGTAACTTTACTAAAATACCTAATAACACTTATGATTATAGAAGAAATGATCAATTGCTTATTTTAAATAAAGCTAGAGAAAATAAAACTGGTCAATATAATAGACTAGTAGCTGATGCGAAAGAAAAACAAAGAACAGGAGCTGAAAAAGCGCTTGATTTAAGTACTAAATTCTTGGTGAGTGGTATTCATACTGCTTCTAAGGTATTAGAGGCCGCTACATTTAAGCCTTTCATGGATTCTGTGGTTGATTTAACAGCTGGTAGGTTAGCATCTTATATTACAGGAGCGCCATACACAAGTTTATATTCTGTTAAAAAGGGTTATAAAACATTTGCTGCATTTAAAAATAAAGAGGCTGCACAAAAATACATACAAAAATTACAAAATGATAGAGATGCTGCTTTGATAAAGTTGCAAGAAGCCAATGAAAGTGGTAATCAAAGTGATATCAAAAAAGCAGATAAAGAATTTAAAAAAGCAGATTTAGAGTATGCTGTTTCAACCTTATACAATAGTATTGAAACAAATGTTTTAAACTCATTTTGGCAATATGCAAAACATGGAGCTACTGATTATGATGTAAACATTGGTAAGTCATCTAAAAAAGATATATCTGAATATAGAACCATTTTAGGTAAAACAGGGTATGTATTAGATGGTTGGATTAGATTGCATGGTGCTATGAAATCATCTTTATCAGCAAGACCGGAAATGATGAAAGTTTTTTCATCTACTTTGAAAGATTTTCAAAATAAAGGTAAAGAATTAAGCCCTGAAAACATAAGTATAGCTATGGTTTTAGCAGCTGATGCTTATGAAGCAGGTAGATTGACTAATAAGACTGCTTTATCTAAAATGATTTCAAGAGGTAAAGGAAGTGAGAAAAGCACTTTAACTAGATTGATTACTAAAGGTTTAATGCCTGTATCAACAATTGCTGTTAACTTAGCAAAAAGAGGTATTGATTATTCTACTTTAGGTGCTGAAGGTTTCGTTAGACTAGCTACTGAAACTAAAAAAGGGATGAAATTAAATGAAGTAGAAGGTAAAACTTATGATAGTATAATATCAAGAATAAAAGATGGCTGGAATAGGATGCCTCTTAAAGAAAGAGCTTACATCAATGGTGTTATTGGTAGAGGCCTTTTTGGTAGCGCAATGGCAATGGCTACTATGTATGGTTTAAATAGTGGTATGATAAAGTACGGTGGTACTTTTGAAGATCAAAGAAAGCGTAAAATAATGGCAAGTGATGGTGAACAACTAAAAGCTGGTGAATGGGAGTTTTTTGGTGAAAGAATGCCAAAAGCCGCAAGTTTGTTTTTAAACCACTTACCGGAATTTTTAACAATTTCTTTAATAGCTGACAACTATCAAATTAACCAAATGGGCGGTACTGGTGGTGAAAAATTTGAAACTACTATTGATGAGATAGAAGCAAGATTACCATTCCAGACTATTGCCGGTGTGTTTGTGCCGGGCAGAAGAGTAAACACTTTGGTAGACAGATTTACCAGAATACCAATTGCTGCCGAAGCTGCTACATTGCTTGATGAAAAAGCTGAATTTAGAGATAAAACTGATTTCATTAATAGAATTAGAGGCAATATTGGACTAGGTTTCCTTAATGCTACCAAAGAACAACAAAAGCAAATTGATGAAATCAAGAAATCTTTAAGAGGATTGCCAGAAGGTGTATTAACTCCTGAAGATGAAAAAGATATAGACAGTGTAATACGGGAGATTAAAAACATAGATTTTGGAGAGCTTGAAACCAAAAAAGCTATGGAAGAAATGCAAAAAGAATTAAAAAAACAATAGATATGCCGTACAAATCTAAGGCCCAAGCTGCCTACTTTAACATACATAAAAAAGAGCTTGAAAAAGAAGGAGTTGACGTAGCAGAATGGAACAGAGAAAGCAAGGGATTAAAGCTCCCCAAAAAAGCTAGTAAATTAGCAGCCATGAAGAAAAGAAAAAAGGGCTAATATAGCTATATTTTTCTTATATTTGGTGTAAAATTTAAAGCAAATGCCTCTTGTACCTAATTTTACGGCCAGTCAGTTTAGTGGCACTCCGTCAGTTATTACATTAACAGATACAAGCACTGGTAGTGATGTTACCATTGCTTCTCGCAGAGTATATTTATTACAAGCAAATGGTACGTTCTTAGTACCTGCTGGAACCACTACAGATTATGTAGTTTGGAATTTAGCTAATTCAAGTATTGATTTGGATGTGTTATCTCAAGATTCTGCATTAAGTATTACGGTACAGTGGTTAACAGCTGGAAATACTGTTGTTACATCTAAAACAATTTCATTCGCATTTACGGCATATAATGAAACTTTTTATTACGGCTTAACTGAAAGTCAAGTTGCAAATTCTAATTTGTCTGCAAGCACCAACTGGTACCAAACGA
>Ga0181344_1000732_pt1 | contig 12731 bp, 10 predicted proteins | sample Su13VDMLBDD_FD_130098 | JGI IMG/M metagenome (GOLD analysis project Ga0181344, IMG submission 130098) | Freshwater viral communities from Lake Michigan, USA - Su13.VD.MLB.D.D | ecosystem: Environmental > Aquatic > Freshwater > Lake | place: USA: Michigan | collected 2013-07-15
ACTTCAAGGCGTTTGTCCAACGACTCCTTGATAGCGGGATCGTTGTTTAGGGACTCAATAACGTCTACGTCAACAAGACGAGACTCAGCGGTCATGCCGGTGTCCAGCAAACGCTGGGCTAGTACTGCATAGTAGGGGTTACCCTTAGCGTTAGCCAGAATGTCTAGTGCTTCTTGTACTTTACCCTCTTCAAGCAAACGCTTGAGCATTGGGTGAATCTCCGTAATCATCTGAATTTTTGGTAGATTCTTGACGTTGACTTTGCGCTCTTGCTCTTCTTCTTGGATGTCGCTGATACGCACTTTCTTAGGAGCGCGTGGCACCTTAGTCTTAGTTCGCTTCTCTAAGTCTTTACGTTTCTGCTCAGCATAGGTATCAAGTTTGTCGTGATACTCAGTGATAGCCTTCTCAAACTTCACATTCTCTGCGTAGTTACGTTTATGCTCCTCAACCATTTCGTTGAGTGTGTCGACCGTTCCTTGGTCTAAGTTAGCCACTACCCATTCTTGGAAAGCCTTGGCGTACTTACCGCCTTCACCAAAGAACGTAGAGTTAGCGCCGTGTTCTTTAGGGTCTATTGCACCATACGCAAGATCAAACGCCAAATCAGCAAGAGCCTGACCAAAGGTGCTACGGTTTGTACTGTTAAGATAAGTTACGGCGGCGGATTGTTGAGGGGATAACTTTTTCCCAGAACCAAGTGCCTGCTTCAAAATAAGAACCGCGTTGCGCACCTTGCGGTCGACGAGTACGTACTCAGTCTCAGTAGTACCCTGCACTGGGCGACGTGGTTTACCTTCAGCAGAAGGACCACGAGTTTGAGTAGTTACACCCGTAGAAGTAATAGTTTCTGTGTAAGGGATGGTGCGTCCGTGAAATGGGGATGGCACATTCTTTGTAGGCATCCGAACGCCTTGTTCAGAACCACCAATGCTGTCAACATACTGTTGCACCTGATCACGGAACTCGTCCATACCTCTACGACTTGTTAGGTCTGGCAGATTGTTTCTCTCGAACAAACGAGACTGCGCAGCGGGCGAGGCTTCACGTAGCGCAACGAGTAAGTCTCTAAGTTCGGTCATGCCCCCTACTCGCTTAGCGAGGTAGTCCAGCATTTTCTTTGCGCCGGGGCTAGATTTCTCACCGGGGGCAACAATGTCGTAGCTGAGCATAGCGCCAGCCGCAGTGTTCTTAGACTCGCCGTGGCGCTTCTGTGATTCTTCAGTTTCGCTTGCTGACTGTATGTTGTCGAAGAAATCTTTGACGACCGCGCCTTCTTCTGTCTGCGCAACGTGTTCAGTGCTCACGTCAGGAGCAACAACTGTTTCTTCTTTCTGCGCAACGGGTGCAGGTGCCGCCTCAGTAGTTTCTTCACCTTCTACGGGCGCACCAAACTCTTCTTGATCTGCGCGTTCTCTTCTGGCTGTCTTAGCCGCTTCAACACGTTCTTTAGCAAACTCGTCTTGTGGTTTGTTACCTTCACCAAACAGATCACCCTGCATTGGTCTGGCAGTCCGCTTGACTTGGTCAGCGGCTTGCTCAACATTAGCAAGTGTCTTGTCCAAAATGTATTTAGCTACGGCTTCTGGATTTCTAGCCGCTTCGCCTTTTGTCATACCCAGTTGGCTACCAAACTCCATAGCAAAAACTGGGTTGTTCTTGTTTTCCTCATACTGCGCTAATGCGCGTTGTTTCCTAGCCTCCAACTGCTGTAGGGCTCCAGCGGGGTCTTGCCCTGCCAGCGCCATAGCAGACTGAGCGGCACGGTTTGCACCGCCAAAACTACCAAACAAGTCACCTTGCATGGCTTTAGCTCCGCTCGGTGGCTCACCCATAATTGGCGCTGCCAACGCATCAATAATTTGATTTCCGTCAAACGATGGGTCTTTAAGTTTCTTAACTTCTTTCTCACTAAGAAACGGTACGTTTGTATCGACAACTTCGTTAAGGTTTCGTCTGACCGTGTGCAGCCTACGCATATCGGCTTCATCAAGTCTTGGTTGGTTTATCAACGCCATCGCTTCTTCGCGAAGTTCGTTGTACTGACGTCTGAAGTCGTCTAGTGGACCTGCTGGTGCAGCTTCTCTTCGAGCAGGTCCCGCAGGAGCCCCGTCAGTACGTACCACTCCGCTGGTGTCAGTTTCTCCAGCTCCTGTGGTGGTGGCTGGCGCAGGGGGCTGTGTATCCACGCCAACGCCTGCTCCAGTTGCGGGACTGATAGGTTGTCCAACATCTTGTTCCTCCCCAATAGTGTCAAGTGCCGAGCCTTTTTGTAGCTCTTGTTTTTTCTCTGTTGGTGTTAGAGCGCCCTTGGCTCCGCCCGAGCCCGCGCCACCTAAAAAGCCTAATGCCAAATTAGCGGCAGAACCTTCACCTAATTCTTGTGAAGGTAGAACTTGCTTAACGCCTAGGTTAGCCGCTACGCCTTCGCCTAGCTCTTGGATACTTTCTTCTAGGCCAGCAACTCCGCCCGTAGTTACACCCCGTGATAGCCTACTGGAACCCGCTTTGGCTATTAAATTGTCAAACGCGCCAGACATTAACTTACTGGTTACGTTAGAACCAAGCGCACCAACCATACCTTGGAGCATCGCAGCCGACTCAGATGCCTTACTAATAGTTAGTTCTTTAGCTCGCTTGGGTTCAACACCATTGTCCACCAACCCTTTGTAAAACGGGCTGACCTTGTACAACTCTTCTGTTGATAGCTTGCCTAACTTATCTCGGGCTTCATGCGCACCTTCGCCCGCAGCCATACCCCCACCAACAGTAGTGCCACGACCGACCGCTTTAACTGGGTCTTTGGTAAGCATGGCTACTGCAAGTGTTGGAGCCATAGAACCAAACACGCCAGCAATTTGTAAAGCGTAGCCGCTTATGGTTGGGTCTTTACCTAAACTAAACTCACCTTTAAAGATGTTGCCTTCTGGTGTAGAGCCTTGAATACGCTCTTTACCAACATCAGAGATGCTGTCTTCGATATTTTTCTGTACACCGTATGAGTAATCAGACAGCGCACGTAGACCGGGAATTTTTGGTATAGCTCCTATTGCCTGTTCAATAAAAGCACGTTCTTTTTTCTGATCTTCAATACTGCGTCCCGTAACTTTCTCTTGGACACGCATTTTGTCTAGGTCATACTTGGCCTTACTTTCGGGGGCAAAAAAACCATATATGGACTCTAGTGTGTTCTCACCCGTTAGTGCGTTACGTAGCGTACCCCGAGCGCCTTGCTCAAGACCTTCCGGTATAGAGCCAACACCGCCCACAATAGCGCCAGATACTTTTTTACCAACGTCACCGGCGAACTGACCCGCACCGTATTCTTTTTCTCTTACAGGTTTCTCAGTTTGTTGAGCAAACGGATCAAAGACTGCCCGCTCTTTTGGTTGGGCAAACGGATCAAAGACTTCAGCCATTATTGAGCTCCGTAAGTTCTATGGTAGTGAGCGGCTAAGTCAGCGTCAGAAATCCCTCGGTTTTGTGGAGCCGCCCTAGCCCTCTCCATAAATTGCGCAAGGGTTGGCGTACCTGCACCCGCACCCGTATCACCAGTATTTGTGGCTCCACCGGCACTTGGGGCTTTATTAGGATACTGCGCCCTGACTTCGGCTTCAATACGTCTTTTAGTAACGTATAGTTTATCTAGTGTCGCTTGCTGCTCTGCGTCTAACTTGGGTCGTTTCTCCAACTTAGCAATCGCACTGGTGGTGTCGTCGTAATCGCCCCGCTTAGCTAGAGCCGTAGCTATCATATTTTGCTGTGCCCATGCTGGGTCTGCGCCACTGTACTTGACACCATACTTAGCCGCACCAAGTTTAGCTTCGTTCTCAAGGTAGGCAGCAACGCCTTCATCACCTTTGAGGCCCATGTAAGTGGCTGTGCCGTTCTTGATCTTGTCAATCTCGGCAAGTTGACGCTCACGCTCTCCGGGTTTGTTGATGTTCTCGCGTTGAACAGCCGCACCAACATCGGTAGCGTACTTAGACGCGCCAGCAGAAATCTCAGAAGATTTAATGCCAGCAGAAGAAGTGAGGCCCTTCTCGAGTAAGCCCGCACGCAACTCTTCAGCTTTCTGAGACAACATGTTGTTAGCCGTATTAAGTTCAGCCGCCTTACCGGTCATGCCATCCTTACGCGCTTGGTTCGCACCAACCAACGCAATCTCCGCCTGACGATCGAGCTTATCGGCATCTCTAATATCTTTCATGCCTTTACCGATAGTGTCACCGGCAACACCAAATGTTTCACCGAGAACATGTTTAAGGGTAGGCCCTTTTCCAAGTGCTCTTGCCATCTGCAATGCAGTAAGACCTTTTAGTTCTTCCGTACCGCGCTCTTTGTTTTCCCGACGTGATTGTTTAACTTCTTCGACATACGGGTCTAACTGGCTAGGGCCATAGGCTGTTTCTAACCCCTTTTGAAATTTGCCAATACCCTCCATAGTTTTTTCGGGGGTCGGCGCATCGCTAAATTTAAAGTCAGATACTTTCTTTTGGTAGTCTTCGTAACTTGTGCCACCACCAAGTGCAAACGCAACAATGCCACCGTTAGCGGCACGCACCATGTTGTCAGCAAACTGATCAGGCACCTGCCCAGAGATGCCACGGCGAATCGCGGCGTCTTCACTCATTTCGTTGCGTGCAGCTAGTTCTGTTTCCCCATCACCACGGGCTCGCGCACCCATAGCGGCAGCTTGTAAACCTTGATTAGTGGGGATGTTGTCAACCACACCTTCTTTATATTCACGGCTTAGTACGCTACCGCCGGGGATAGAGCCACCTAAGCCGCCTTCCCGCATACTCTTGACAGCGCCACCTTCAGCTTTGAACATCTGTCCAATACCGTACGCGCCTAAACCCAACTGCCCAATAGACTGAGCCGTAGAAGGTGGCGGTTCATATACGGCTTTAGTAGATTGCTGACCCAGCGGCAAGCCACGAATAAGGTCAGACATGAAGCCCAACTGTTTGTATGGGTAGTTCTGTTGGTTCTGAAAGTCTTGGTATGCCTGTGACAGACCTTGCTGCTGCAGAGCTTGTTGCTGACCACCGTACTGGTTCTGCAAGGTGTTGATACCCATGCTCTGTTGATATTGGTTCTGACCAAGTTGGCCTAACTGACCGGCGGCTTGATTAGCCATGCCGTAACCCGCGAGTTGATTCTGCAGGTTCTGGTTGTATTGGTTTTGTGCGTTGGTGTACGCAGTATTTAGACCCTGACCATAAATCTGGTTGAGCCCCATGTTACGGTTGCGCTCATTCTCAGCAGCCATGATCGCCTCACGCGTGCCGCCAAACGCACCGGCTTGCGTTGCTGCGCTCTGCTGTTTAGTAGCACCAATATCATAATTACGATTAGCTTCAGCGAGTTGTGGAGCCAGAATCTGATTCATGTACGGGTTCATGTACCCGCCAACTTGGTTCTGAAATCCACCCACGTTTGATTGTCCAGCAACGTCAAAACCACCCAAGCCAGCGCCAGTAGCGGCGGCTGTACCTTGCCTTATTTGCGGAGCGACCTGCATATTTGCAGCGCCTTGAAAGGACTGCTGCTGCATAGGGGAAAACCCAGCTATGCGCGGATTTGTGTAGGTTTGATATGGGTTCTGATTAACATCGGTAAGAGCCTGACCTTTGGCTAACGCATCTTTTGCATAGCCGCGTGCCCACTCTGGTAACTCAGTAGTTTGGGTTGAAGTGGACGTAGTATCAGCCGGTGCGCTACCGCCGCCACCGCCACCGCCATCACCTAGGATGTACCCGCCATCTGCTCTACGATAGGTAGCACTGTCCCCGAGCGGTTCGCCCAAAGCATATAGTTCACGACGTGAATAACTTATTCTCATAGATCAACCCTCATTACTTGGTGGGTGTTTTCCATACCCATTTTCTTGTACATGTCGACTAATGTTCCACGCGCCCAACATTGAGCTTTTTTGGCACCGTTGAGTCGCATGAAGTTTTTAGCCTCGTCAAACACATAGTCTCTAACAATCCCTTTGCCACCCATCAGGTTTACATGCGCAACGCGCTCCATCGGGTAGTCAATAAACTCAATCGTACATGCACCAGTAATACCTTCGTTTGGTTCTTCCCAAACTAACAACTGGGTTTGTCCTTTGCGGATACTCCACTCAATAAACTGTTCGTTGTGCGACCCGGGCTCTAAGTCCATTGCTTTCTTTAACAACGGAAGCGCAATAGGCCACACAGTTGGTAAATGATTAGGACTAACGTGGTAAAGCGGCATGTTTATGCGGGTAAATACTTATACGCGCGGTTGTTCTTTGCAACCTTGCCTTTACCAATCGTGTTTTTCCGAGATGCTTGAACTCTATCCATCATTGCGTATAACTTACGTGCACCGGCTTCAGTTGAACCGTTACCGATCTCAGACACAATACGCGCTGGGACTACAAACTCACCATCAGCCAAACGAGCAGGTTGTTTCTTACCAATCATGGCAGGGATCGAATCAGATACGCCATCGCCCGGCCCGCGAAGTAAGCGACCACCATCAGAATAACCACCCAAGTTATATCCCGCATCTGAGATTCCTCCCATAGCCATCCGTTGCTCACCTGTATATGGATCAACTGATACGTCACCTGCACCCGTCAATACGTTTTGAGAGATAGGTGTTTGGTAAGGAGTAGCGTAAGCGTTGTTGTGTAGGTAGGCTTGGGGAAAACCCGTATTAGCACCGATAGCGTTGTCGTTAGACATTTGTTCTACCGGACCGCCGCCCGCGAAGCCATAGATGTTTTTGGCTTCCTCACCAGTAACGGCTTTAAATTCTGGTCTAACAAAATACTGTTGTTCCGCGCCAAAGTTACCCTGTTTAGTTGTTAGGTCTGGGTAAGTAGGAACGTCAGGGGCGGGTAGTGGGGTAGCTTTGTTCGCGCTATACGTATAGCGCTGCCCCATGTCTTTATCACCTGTGGCAGCGGCGGCGGCAGGTGGTGTTTGCATAGCTGCCATCGGTGCAGCGGCGGCAAGACCGGTTCTTAACATACCCGTGTTACCACCTAGGTTCTGCCCAAGTTGACTGAAACCACCGGGTTGTGTGAAAGCGGATTTAACGCCTTCGCCCATAGTGCCAACGTTATTCATAAAGTTACCGCTCTGATAACCTGCTTGACTTTCGGCAAATTTCTTTGCAGATTCTTCCGCTGCCGTCCTAGCCGCAGCTACCTGTCCTGCGGTAGATTCTGCTGTCAAAGACCCAAGTCCTTTAGCTGCTTCTGGAATACCTGCGGATGCCTGCATACCTTGCGCGGCTAAAGCCTCACCTAAATTAGCACCGCCATACGCACCCATGCCCGCCATCAGGCCGCCCATCAAACCGGCTTTAGGATTCATTAAATAACTTGCGCCGCCTACAAGAGCGCCGGTAGCTACTGAACCAAGACCGGGGGCATAAGCATTAAGTGCCATACCTGCGACCATAGGCAGGATAGAAGACAAGAACCCTGCTTCGGGCAGTCCAGTCTGTGGGTTTATAGTTAGTTGACCCCCATGCGCCATAGCCAAGTCGTTAAGACTTTTAACTTCACCACGGGACATGTGAACGAGGGTATCGTCAGGCCCACGGCCTCGATCGGATAAATGTTGGGCAGCAAGTTGTAGGCTCATTTTTGCCTCGTAGATGGGGGGTTGATCGAGTTTATCATGCCTTAATCCTTAATGGGTAACTTGTTGCAGTCCCACCAGACGTATCGTAGTAAATATCACCAGAACGCAAGTTAGCAAAATCCGCTTGTGTTGGCAAGCTAATAGCTGGCGCACCCGCTAGGGTCGGTGTAGAACAACTTAACGCAGAAATGACTTGTGCAGGAAACCCACCACTAGCGGGTGTTCTTTGTGTGGATACTATTATTGGGCCGGGATTATCCAGTGCATTGAAATACTGACGGAGAATACTCAATAGAGCATCTACAAAACGCTGGTCGTATTCAACCGGAGCGGCTGGTAATCGTGGGGCGCTTACACCTTTGCTTGCCATACTTATCTCCTACCATCAGCGCGAACATCAATACGTGGAGCACCTAGTTGCCACTGTGTGCCTAATGTATTTGACTCAAGTTTGAACGCCATCTGACGTCCGCGAATACGCACAAATATCTGTTGAGTAAATTGCTGGACGTTGTATGCCGTAGTGCTTGCATATGACTGCGCACTTGTTACGGCTGGGTTGTCGGCGTCACCGTAGTTGGCACCGGGGTTTTGACGAGGGCGGACCGTAAAGTTAACAGAAGGCGCTGCTGAAGTGGAGCCATCAAATGTGACGTCAGGTATGAGACGCCATACAAAACCAAAATTATGACCGTCACCAATATCAAAGTCCGAGGATTGAACATAAGCGTCAATGGCAACTGGAGTGCCAGTCTCATCGTTATCTACGCCTGTCTCTTGATATACAAGAGCGCCGTTTGTATAGGCGCCGCTAGAGTTATACCCAATACAAGCCATAGGCTCTGCACGCAGGGGGCTATCTAACCAAGCCGTGCGTGGGCGAACAGTTGTACCGTTCCAAGTACCGTAGTACCAAGTACGTTCAAGATGGTTATATATTACATAGCGGTCAACTAATCTGTTCGGAGCGCCCGCAGTTCCCGTCCCGTTTTCACCAGTAGATGTAGTGCCTGTGATGGATACATACGACCACCAGATTTCGTTGTAACCTTCATTTGTACCAGAGAAGAACTGATACGCTTCTTGTATATTAATGTTTGTATATATGTATTGGCGCAACGCACAGGGCAGTGTTTCTACACGACCAGAGTACGTATAGAACTTATCGGTGCCCATCCAGTATGTGACGTTGTTAGCTGTAGCTACAGCATTAGGACTAGCAATAGAAATGTTATCCGCAAGAAGTTGATTACCCCACACATATGGAGCACCAAGGTACTGGAACGAATAAACCGCTGAGTCCGTATACACCAAAATTTCTTGTCGTGCTTGTATAGCAGTAACGATAGCGGAGCCGTGACTTAACCGAATACCGCCCGCTTGGTTAGTAATAGCAGGTAGCCATGTAACCAAAGTATTTTGATCAGACCAGCGAACTTGTAGTGGGTCTTGCGCAGTTGTTGCATACACACCTGTTGGGTCATTACACCCAAAAGCAAATGTAAAGCGTGATGAGTCAGAGATCAATACAAAATTAGCTACAGAAGGGCAGGTAGCATCGGGAGTAAATGTGCCTGATTTTGTAACTACGTTTGTAGCCGCTTTAATAATTTGTCCGCGATCGTAGACGTTAGGACTTGCGTTGTTTGCCCAGTAGTACATTGCCTCACCACGGGGATTAAACACTAGGTCTTCGCCATAGTTCGACTGACTCCATAGGCGTAACTGAATACCTACACCAGTAGTAGCAGGGGAGCCGTAGCCCGTAGCAGTAGATGGATATTGATATACAGCAGAACCGTTTGCATGTGCGGCAGGGGTACTAGAGTTAGGTGGAGGCGCAGTTAATCCGCCAGCCCCACGAGTTATCGTGCCTTGAAACGTAGTTCCTGTAATTGCAGTGTAGGAAATACCTTCAGTACCAATCCAAATAGTCCCACTTGCCGCAAACCCTGCGGTAGAGACTACGGTAATAGCAGTAGTAGAACTTGCAGTAACCGCAGTGCCGCCATTTATAGTAGTTGCATAGGAAGGCCCAAGTGAACCGCCATAGCCACCAGCACCATAGCCTGTACCAAAAGTAAAAGTTGAGTTGCCCGATGTAAGTTGATAGTTTCCTACTGTGGCGCTACCCCCATTACCAGAATCACTTGCGTTGGCATTGACAGAGGCTGTAATCGTGTATGTAGTAATACTAGGCACGGACTGTACTTGGTACTCTTGGTTTAAAACTGTGGCAGTGATAGCCCCGCCAAGTGAAACTGCGCCACTAAAGATTACAAAGTCCCCAACTTGCACGCCATTACCTGTGTCAGTTACAGTGATAGTAGGGGAACCATTCGTAGCAGAAAAAGTTACGTCTCCTGCTGATGTAGTAGAACGTATAGGAGTCACGTCATTGAACGCGCCGCTAGTTGAATTTTGTATGTAGTACTTGTAGTTAGTACCAACTGACAAAAGGTTGTAACCTGTCAGGTTAATCCAATTCCACATGGACTTAGCTACACCCCAGAACGCGCCTGTAGATACTGTAGCGGACGTAGAAGTGCCGCTTGCAGCAAATGTGCTTGTGGGTGCAGTTGGATAAATAGTACCGCTATCTACTTGCCAGCCACCAATCTTCTCTGGATAGCCGGAACGAAAACGAATTTTATCGCAGTCATACCAGCCGCCCTCATTCGAGAGAGTAGTACCTTCGCGGTTTACACCGGGTCTAAACTGTAGTTTCTGTAATGGCATTTTTTATCCTAAGAACAGGGCACGCTCATCCTTGCGGCGGTTTTCTAGCCCTTTGAGTATTTTGCCACCCGCCTTGCAATACTTCAAGAGTTCTTCCGCAGCGCCTTCCATATCCCCGCGCAGAACCTTCTGACGGAGGGTTGAACGCTGTAGTGTTCCCAAACCAACATTGAAACTAAAAGATATGAGAGCATCGTATTGACCCTGAGTGAGGGGAACAGGACAGAACTGAACCACACCTCGCTCAAACCGAGCCAAATCTGCTTTAAGAATTCCATTGACTTCTTCCATACTAAACGTGCGGTTGTCTGCGTCTTTAAGGGCAAACCCGTCACGGTCTTCTATCTTCATCTTGCCTTGCTCTGGGTACAAGACATGCCCCACCCCCACCGTCCACAGCTTGGCTGGACAGCGATAGGGCTTTTGACGCACACCTTCATGGTGCGTAATCATCTTGAGGGCTTTATCGGACAGGTTCATTTCTTGCCAAATGCTTGCGTGCCAAACCAGAACGACACTACAGATGCCCAGATGATTTGTGTCTCGTTATCCCACAGCAGGTCTAGCGCAACTTCAAACGGCACTTCCTTGTAGAAAGCAAACCAGAAACCAAATATTTCTACAAAGGCAAACAAGATAAACAGGCCATAAGTTATGGCAGGGCGCACCATAGCACGGGCGTTGGTTACCCACTGGCTGGCACCCTGACCGATAGCAATATCATGGGCATACAGGGCTTGACGTTCTTGCATGGCAGTCTGTGCGTTGGTCACTTCAGCGTTGATCTGTATCTGCTCAGTCTGGATATGCTCGATGCGCTCTTGGGCTTCTAAACCAGCCTTACGCAAAGCAAGTTCACGCTCAGTCTGCATCTGCGCCAAGGCTAGTTCATGCGACTTGTCTGCACGGTCTTGGAAGAAGTCCATCAGTTTGGGTAACCCGCCCATCAGGAAAGACAGTAGGGTTGAGAATAGTGTCATCATTTTTTAGCTCCCATTTTTTCACGTTCTTCCAGCAGTTGAACCTTGACTTGAAGCTGGTGGATGTCCTTGTAAATTTCTTCTTTTAAAATATGACGACGCTCGGCTGAAAGCGGGGAATCGGTGGGGACGCCCTCTTTGGTAATCAGCGCAGGCATAGCGCCTTCAATTCGCGTCAGGCGCGTGGAAAAATCATTGACTTGACCCAAGAGCCAAGCGAGGGATGCCACGATGATAGGAATGACCGCTTTTAATACATCTGCCCAATTCATTTTGATTCCTTACTTTTAAATCATTACAACATCAAACGCAATTGATCTTCGCATACCCGCGTATTCAGCGGCTTCAACCCCATGTTGCAACCATGACTCCCATATATACAACTGACCTTCAGTGGGCGAAAAAGCCCACGACCTAGCATTAAATGGGGTGTATTTTTCTACATCTAGGGACATGTAATCAAAACGATCCTTAAAGGATTTAAACGTAATACTTGATGTATTTTCTGGCATGTCAACGTATATGCACCCCGAAAAGTGCATTCCGGGATGGCTATGGAATCTGTGTATTTGCCCAGATTCCATCTCATTTAACCAAAAATTAACGATTGTTGGCATATAGTTATTGCCCGCGTTTCCGCAAGAATTAGCGTATTCCGTTGCTGCTGCTCCAATTGCATTTCTTATTTTGTTTGCCCCTTCGCTGTTATCTAAAATGTTGTTTCCGCCAAGTGGTTTATACACGGTCATAGTAGTTTTAAACTTTTCTTTAACTTGATCGGCCTTCACCGGTAGTAATTTGTCTGCTCTATCAACAAACAATTTACGTAAATATGGTAGATGCTCCGTTACATCAAATACGCCTATAGAAGCAATGAATGGTGTCTGTAATTCCAAAATATATCCTACTTGTTTTCTTTTAGTTCACGTTTCAATTTACGCAACTCTTTGATCTCTTGTTTGAGTTGCGCTCGCATGTATAGGGTTTCTACGTATGCCATTGAGGTCACTCCAACAATTACGCATATCGCCACTCCTATCAATATCCAGTAGACCAGCTTCGTAGTTGCCACATGAACCACCCAAAAAACATTGATATAAACACAACTGCGACCCCGCTACTTATCAGCCCAATCAATTCAATCTCTTCTCGCTCTTGCTTCCATCTTGCCAGCCTATTCCTGCGTATTGTCTCTGACCTTGCCCACGCTTGTTCTTGTTCTATTCTGGCGTGCATCTTGAGGAATCGGCTATACAAGTCCTTCAACTCTGCTGGCGCGTAGACCATAGCCTCTCGCACCTGCTCCATCAACTTCTCCAACTGCAACTCAATCAACGCACGCTCAATGGCTTTCTTGCTGGTGTTTTGCGTTGGG
>Ga0181344_1000734_pt1 | contig 12713 bp, 29 predicted proteins | sample Su13VDMLBDD_FD_130098 | JGI IMG/M metagenome (GOLD analysis project Ga0181344, IMG submission 130098) | Freshwater viral communities from Lake Michigan, USA - Su13.VD.MLB.D.D | ecosystem: Environmental > Aquatic > Freshwater > Lake | place: USA: Michigan | collected 2013-07-15
CTAATATATTAGTCATTATCTTCTTCTGATCTAAAGGTTAAAAATTCTTCATATCTTTTTTCCATATCTTCCTTTTCTCTAAAGACACCACAAGCTAAGTCATCTGCTATTACATAAGCAAAATCTACTATTTGTTGCCTTTCAATTTCTTTGGCTTGTTTAAGTAACTCATCTACTGTAGCCCAAGACATTTGTAATTCATGTTTATTTCCAAAACATTCTAATTGTTCTTGCAACCATTCTATTGATGTTTGTTTCATTTCTTTCTTGTTTCTTTATAGTCTATAATAAATCCTATTGCTACAATAATGTTCATACCAAATGACATTAATATCTCATGGATATCAGCATATACATTCATTGATAAATGTATATGACCAACCATCCAAAAAGGTATGGATAAGTTTTGGCTTACCCATACCAATAGATATTTTACAAAGTGTTTCACTTATTCATTAGAAAGTTTAATGCAGAAGTGCTTCCTGACATTTTAAACTCATATGTTTCTGATGCACATGCTGTATCATTTACTCTAACTTTAAGTATAGTACATGCTTTAAAATCAGCAAGACAATCTGCATTTAATAAATCATTAATAAAGTACACACTTTTTCTACTTTCAGATGTTGTTGCATTGCATGTATATTTTTTATACACTCCATTCACCAAAAAAGATAAGTCTACAGTTAAGTTATCATCACATGTATATCCACCACTTATATAGAAAAAGATTTGACCTTCATCATTTTCAAGTTTAAGCCAACCATCATTGTTGGTTTCTGTATAAGCAATTTTATATGCATCATCAAATCCATTGTCAATTTTTTCATATTTCCATTGTGCACTTGCTGTATAACTTAGTGCTAATCCTACTGTTAATAGTAAAGTTTTCATAATTTTAGTTTTTAGTGGTTTATAATTATTTGACTGATGGTGCACAATCTTCTGATCCTATGCAAGATCCATCACATTTACATATATACATCATTTATCTTCTTTATTTTGTTCTTTTAAGAATTGTTCTTCTTCATATTGCTTTTGTAATTCTATAAGTTGCATATATTGAGAAAGTGTTAAAGATTCTAAATCTCTTTCTAACATTTCTATATATAATTCTTTCATTCTTCCCATAACTTTAAATATTTTTCAATTACATTTCTTCCAGCTACATTAATAGTACCTATTTTATTTATAGTTGTATATTTTTTGAGTTTTTTATAATTATATTCACTTAAAGTTACTACAACTGTATATAATCTTTTTTGCCTATCTAATTTAATTTTTTCAGAAAAGGTATAAGGAAATTTTTCCATATAATCTGCTGCTGCAGTTATAAAACCTTGATTATTTATTTTAATTAAATTTGCTGCTTGATCTTTAGAAGCATGTACTGTACATCTATCTATATTAGTAATAGATGCAATATGTTCTTCGGTCATATTATACTTATGTGATAATATACCAATTAGATAATTTCTTTTATCTAAATATTTTCTTTTTCTATGAGGTTGTAACATACTTACTAACTCATCTTCAACATCTTTTGCTGTATACATATTAAATATAAAATGGAACTGATAATATAAAAAATGGAAATAATATTCCTTGAAGTTCACCTGCAAAGGGTCCAATAAATAATGATGATAGAAATCCATGATTTTGAGCAAATATATACCAATAGTATACAGCAAAAAGTTGAGATAATATAAAATAATTTAATAGCACTAAATATATAGCACTTCCTAGCTTATCCATAATAAAAAATTTTAAATTAATTCTAAGTCAGCTTCTTTAACTGAGACTTCTTCTTCTTCTTTCATATTAGCTAAGATATCTAAAGGTAGAAATCTTGCAGCATCATATAATTCATAGGGAAAGGATAAAGATGAGAGTTGTACTTCTTTTAATACAACTCCAAATTTATCTTTTTGTAGATTCATTCTTACTATTCTTATAATAGTATATGTTTTACCTTCTATAATCCACTCACTTTGAGGGATTTTAGATGGTTTACCTGTATCATCAATACAAATGGCTTTCATGGGATTGGATCATTACTTTAATATCCAAAGATATTAAATTTTGTGTTAATTCATACATATCTTCCCAATTTCCATTCTTAATACTACATTGACCATTGGTATGTGCAATTAATGCACTTTGCTCTGCTTGTAAGATATCATATTTACAATATCTTATTAAGCAAGCCATAATGTACGGGAAATCATGCACATCATCATTATACATAACTACTTTATAGGTTCCTGGTATTTCCATAATATAATATAATCAATTATAAACTAATATTATAGTTTTTCCAAAGTATTTTACTCTGATCAAAACCTTCTAATGCTTCTTTACACCATTTCTCATCAACTGTCCCCATGTAACATAGTATATGTACAACAGCTTTGTCATCTGGATTTAACCTAAGTAATCTACCAATTCTCTGACTAGCTTTTCTTTCATTACCATATGCATGCATAATGATACCTTGTTTAAGATTAGATATATTAACACCTTCATTTAACTGCATAACAGTAGAAAGTTTTGTAATATTACCAGTTTTAAAATCTTCCAGATTTGTTTCAGATTTAGGATTATTACTATGATAACTATGATCACATAGTCTGTCAGCTTGATCTTGAGTATTAGCAAATAAAATGCATTTATTTTGGATACTTTTAAAAAGTATTTTTGCATATCTTTCTTTACTTGGATACTCCATCATAGCTTTCATTCTCATTACTCTAAGAATATGTACAGGACCAGAACCAGTTTCAAGTCTTTGACCCCAATAATTATAATTTAATTGTTCAGAAGTAATAAAACTTTTAGTTTTCATATTCACATTATAATTTTTCTCAGTATCTAAAGATAATTCATGTACTATGATCTGGTAATCATTAAGTATTCCATTTTCTATAGCATCATCTGCTTTAAAAGTATATACTACAGGACAAAACTCTTGTACTAATTTACCTTTCTCAGAATCTCTATATTTTGGTGGAGTACCTGTAAGACCAACTATCTTTCTTTTATATAGATCTAAGAATTCTCTATGACTATCAAGTAATGAATGAGCTTCATCTAAATAAACAACATCATAATCATCAGGATTATTTTTATTTAAACTTAAGTAAGTAGTAAATACCATTCTATTTAATAATTCTACTTTTCCAAATTTTATAGCATCATCCTTCCAAGATTGAAAAATAGACTTTTTTGGTGCAACAATAAGAACTTTCATAAGCCTGGTAGTATTTTGCTCTATATGTTTTAGGCCAACAAGGGTTTTACCTACACCAGTTCCGAGCACAATGCTACATTTATGTTTTCCTATAGTAGCATCTAGTGCTTCCTTTTGTATTTCTTCTCTATTCATAATTTTTAAGTTATTTATTTTTTCTTAATAAGAGTAATACAGCAAAAGTTAAATAAAGCATTACTCCAATTTTTGTAAGTTCTTTGTATATTTCATTATTAGGTGCAATTACAGTTAGACTTACAAATAGTATTAGGCTTAATAATATAGTTTTCATAATCATATTTTTAAATCATATTATTTTAAGTGTCCTAGTATTCTAGCCTCTGCAGGATGTTCATGTAAATGTTTGTGACAAGCTCTACAAGCTGCTTTCCATGTACTTTGTACTAAATAGAATGCATCTCTGTTAGCTCCTGCAAAAGTGTGGTGAACATCTGATGCACCATTACTACAGCAAGGATAATTAAGCTCACACATAGAGTGATCAGAAAGAAACCTTTCTCTTAACTTAAGATACTCAGCATCTTTCTTTTTTCTTTTAGAAGAAACCTGAGGGATTTTATAATCAGTTGGTTTCTGTATATTATCTTTATTCTTGGGATTTTGGCAACTCCAACAATATTTACAATATTTATTTCCCTCATGGTTCTTCCATATGACAGTCATTTTTTGACAACCATCACATTCTTTAAGCTTTATGTTCATTCTTTAATCTTGGTAATTGGTTTTGAGGTACTTCTAAACTTAAAAAGTTTTTAGGAAGGATACCTTCTAACATAAAGATAGTAATAATCTGCTCTTTAGAGATATTTAAATCTTTAAAAGTTAAAGTATTTCTAAATTTTTCATCAATTTCAGTATCAGATAATAAGAATTGTGTTATTGGAGAATTTGGAAACAAAGTCTTAAACAGAAAATTACTATAATTTATAGTTGCTTTTTGTTTTAATGTATTTAAGACAACTTGAGCTCTCTTGTATACATTAATAATTCTTTGTTTCTTTTTACTACACATTGTAGCTAATTCTTCTTCTGTTAATGAATTTAATCCATATAAAGCTCTTTTATATAAATAATTCTGATAGTTTGAATAACTATCTTGCTCATATTGTGTATGAGTTTTGCTTATATTAAGCTGGTAATCTTTTACATTTTGTTTTAACTTTTCCATAGTATACATTTTAAAATAATAAATAATAAAAAAGGGTCATTGCTGACCCTTCTTTTCTCTCTGTGTAATTTTTAATTAATATTAGCTAATATCAAAGTCTGAATTAGGTTTAATTGCAGAAACTTTATTAGCTTGTAAAGCATAAGCATTTCTTAATTCATCAATATTGTCATGTTCTATTGTAATATCAACAGAACTAGCACTTGCTGAGTAATAAGTTTTTCTATAAATTGGTTCTCCATTCACACGGCAAACAATACCTGTTTCTCCTGCAATTTTTAAATCTCTTTCAGGAGTTTTTTTATTAAAAGGAGTCATAGCTTCTTTAACAATTATATTACCTGGCAAAATTTGACCAGCATAAAAACCTGAAGCTTTTAATAAAGTTAAAGGCCCATGTATTAAAGAAGAAAAAGACCTTCTTCTTAAGAATCCATTCTCATCAATTTGTGTTCTTATTTGTTGTAATCTTACAAAACCATATTCTGGACTATTTGTAGATTGATTAATTACGGAATTTGTTGTAGCATCAGCTATTACTGTTACATTTGAGTTCATAACTTAGTTTTTAAATAATAAATAAATATATTGGTGAGTGGAATACTATACTATAGTTACTCAAACTAATAGTAAGTGATAATAATCTTATTGCAATAAGAATTATTATATATCTGTGGGATCCTCTAAATCTATAATGTCATCTAATGAAATATCATTTAATGAATTATACTCTTCATTCTCATCATTAGGTAAATATGAGAAATCAAACTCTTTATATGTGGTATTCTCTACTGCTGATCCTGTAAATGGATCTACAATATGTACACCATGATCAATTGACATTAAAAACTGTATATCCTGGTCAGTCATCTCTAGAAATTGCTCTATTGAGAGATAAATAACTTTTCCATTAGGTAACTGATATTGCATGTTTTTATATCTGTAGTAAAAATACGTGATAATTTCATGTATGATTACTTGCAGAAAATAAAATATTGCAGTATATAGCTAAAACAATAAAAGGGGAACATTATATTCCCCTATTATTTTTGGAAAAGTATACTAACTAAATATACTGTCTTAAATTTATTCATTATACTTTCTATAATCAGCTATTTTATCTAACAAAGCTTGATTATAATTAGTAAACCATTTTCTATCTATAGTTTTATTTTGTATTTGTTCTACAAAATCTTCAGGTATTGTGCTTTTAGCACCGGTTAAAATAGGATTATTATCCTGATCTAATATTTCTGCTTTAAGATCAAATCCTAAAACAGATGTAATTACAATAGTTTCTGTCATATATAAATATTAAATAGTGATACACTTAATATAACTAAAGTAAATACAACAAAAAATATAAGCATATAAACAAAAGGTTTTATACTTTCTTCAAAGTCTATTTCTTTTTTTACTTTAGCAATATCACATTCTAAATCATTGGTTCTTATACTAATAATTTCAGGATCAGCTCCTGAATTTTCTGTTATTATAAGAGAATCATATAGTTTTGTCTGAAGTCTATACAACTTGTCTAATTTTCTATTTAACATAATATACAAGATTAATTAATAAAAAAAAGCCGGCTGTTAGACCGGCATATAAATATTATTTACCATATCTTTCATCAAACATAGTTTGTGAAACTTGTTGTGGTAAAATACCTTCATTAAATGCTATTTCTTCTACAAATTCCTGATTTTCAGGATTGCTGATTGAATTAGCACCATAAGCATCACAAGCAACATGTGATGAACCACAAGATGTAACTACCATAGCTACAACTAAAATACCTACAAACCATGCAGCTATTACTAAATTAATTTTCATAGTTTTCATATTTTTCATAAAGTTTAAATTACTTATCCTCTCTTAATGAGAAAGATATAGCAAAAGTTAAATAAATAATTTCTAGTATCCAGTTTAATAAAGAAAAACTGGCAAAATCTATAGTCTTATATGTAAATACAACTACAATAAAGTATTGCATACCAATAGCAAGTAATATTGCTAATGTTACTTTGTTAATTATCTTAATCATATTAGTTTTTTTAAATCAGCATAAATACCATATTTTAATCTTACATCTTCTATATCCATGTTTGTATTCATAGCTAATTCTTTGTAATTTGCCATTTTTTCATCAAGAGTGTTTACTATTTGTTGTCTACAATCTTCACTAATAATGTCAAAGACTTCTTTTAAAAGACTGTTATAAATAAGAGCTTTTAATTCATTTGAGTTTTCCATAAGTTTATTTTTAAGTTTATTTGTTATCAACAGATATTAGACTATCTAAATCTGCATATTTTCCAGTATATACTTTTCCTGCTTGAGACTCTATCCAAATAGAATCTTCAGAAACTTCCAAGTAATACTCACATTTAATTGAAAGACCAGAAACTACTGGTCTTTTAGATTCTAGTATATAAGCTAGTATTACACATAATAATATAGCTGAAGAAAAACCAAGAAAATAAGTTTGTATTAGTTTCATAATTTTAAATTAAAAAGGTAAATCATTAAGATCTGCTATTTTAGTAGAAATAGAATTATCTAATAAATTTGCTTTTTTTTCAAGCAATTTACTGACTTTAAAGTCAAGTTTATATAATTCTAAATCTTTAAGAAAACCTTGAAATTCTTGAGATGTTATAGTACCTTCAATTCTTCTAATACTTTTTCTACCAGTACTTTCAGTTACAATGTTTTTGTACTTTGTTTCTAATGCTAAAGCATCAGCATAATTTAAGTTAACATTTAATTTAACCACATTTGTACGGCCAATAATATGATAACCAAAGGGAAGTGATCTGTTCATAAGTTTAAGTTTAAGTTTAAATTAATAAAAGCAGGACTTTCACCTGCTAGTTTTGTGCTTATCTTTTCTAGAATATTTCTTTTTATTCTTGTAGATAATAGGCTTAGTAGCCTTCCAAATCTCTTGCATTGTTACTTCAATCTTTTCCATAATTTTAGTTTTTAGATTCTTCATAACACTGCTGACATTCATGTACCTCATCACATTGACAAGTTAATTCAGGTGAGATACTATATAGCATAGCCATATCAGCAAATTCACTAGCAATTTCTCCATGTACCTGAAATTTAGGTACAGATTGTGCTCTCTTAGCTCTAATAAGCATTTTAAGAGTATTCCTTAGATGTTGAATATCCATTGTATCAACATCTATTTTCTGACCATTTCTCATAGTCCAGTAAACAGTATCCATAAGTGTAATTTTAAGTTTAAGTTTAAGTTAAAAAGAGGAGTAATCTTATCACTCCTCTTAAGTTTAATGCTAATAATTTCTGCCTATGAACATCTAAGCATCACCTGTTCATATGCACCAATAAGGACTACAATCGTTAGTTCATGTATCTATGTTATTGGATTTATAAGGTCTTTCAACCTATGTGTATGATAGTAACTACCATATAATTGCATTGTTTCATCTCCACTTATGCTATGGATAAATAATACTCCCGCAAGAAATCAATCCTGCGGGAATAAGTATTATACTAACTCTGAACTATAACTATCCTTAAGGAATAGTAAATCATCTAGAGAAAGAGTATTAAGATAATCTGCATAAGCAGCCTTATCTAATTTCTTGTTAGATACTTTATCAGCATCTTTAATAATTTGAGCAATCAATTGAAAAATCATATATTATAGTTTAATTGGTTACTAAGAATAAAAATGAAAGGCTGAGTATTGACCTTTCATGTTGCTATTTTTGGAAAATTTCTTCTCCTCATACACACTTATATTTCTATAAGTAAACAACATGCTCAATGATTTATAGTATCATCATACTTTTACATATTAGTGCAATAAATTTCCTTTCATACCAACTTCCTTGCGAGATTCACAGGTTGCACCCTGCTAGTTAAGATATTAATCAGTCCTTTTACATAAACCTTGCGGGTCTTCTGTACCTACATATTGCAGTAGGATAAGAGCATTTTCACTAATAAGTGCTAGAACATTCTTTGCTTTTAAGTTTTTAGTTTAAATGCGGTTCAGGAAGACATGTGAAGTAGTCCTAACTTTACATAACATAATACCTTTTGAGTACCTTAGTTATAACTTCACATTGCTTTAAGCTGCCAAGCTTACTCACTGTTTGATACAAATACACACTATTTCTAGTAGCATATTGGATATCTCACTGATAACAACTTCCATCTTGGCAAGATGTACTATTGTTACCTATTGCACTTTCTATTGACATTTCTGTCTCAACTTCCTACCTGTTAGAAAGTCTACATCTCTATGCATCAACCGTTAGGCCACAAGCACACCAAAATGTAGGTAGTTACAATACTCTTCAGTAGACAGGATTACTCCTGCGCAATATGTTACCAACACATCACTTTATACCATCACTGGTTTATCCTATGGTCACGAGAGCTGACCTGTTGTTTCAGTAACTAGACAAGCTAGTTTAACGCACACACCATGAGTATCTAAACTCTGAGGGTAACAACATTGTGTACTTAAAGGTCTTTAAGGGAAATAGACCAAACCCTACTGTCTTGTAACTATACTGGACAGTCCCACGCCAGCAACTTACTGGATACTTGCCTGGTTAAAGAAAAGGCAACAATACTATTAACTATAATTGGAGAACTACTAGTTATAGTCCTCCAATTCTAATATAATACCAACAGCTTCCCAAAATAATACTTTATTCTGTGTATGCACTAATGATCTTATATTCTCTAACTTGATAGCTAAGTCTTTATGATACTTAGCTACACCTACTACAAATAGTAAATAGGTTTCTTCATCAAGTTCATTTAATAAACTTGGTGTTTCAATAGCCTTAGTGGCTAGTCTAAATGCTGTTTCTTTTGTAGTCATAATATATGTTTTAGGTTAAATTTATAAATTCCGGAATAAGTTATTATGATACTCTATCTATAGAGAGTACTAATACTATTCTTAATGTATATACTAAGTCTATTTTAGCTATATACTATATAATATGAGGGTTTAAGACCAAAGCTGTAAGCTATTACTGCCTATAAAATCATAGATAGGTTATTAGTTAATCTCATTCTTCCTCTTTTTCTTACATATCTCATTTTATAACTACCTGATTATCAGTACCAAAGTCTACTTGTTGCACAGGCTGGAGACTTTGTTATAATAATCTAGTTTTAATAGTTACATAGGTGGTTAATAGGTCTAGATGACCGTGGCATATCCACACTCAAAGAAGTTGAAAGCTGTACGCCCCACCTGCCGGAGGCCGGTTAAGTATATATATAGGCTATTTGCTACATAGGTCCTATTATTACTTGCCAAGGCAAATATTATCTTTTGTTTTGTACACTCTTTCTGCTAAAGGCTATTTAAAAAAAAGAAATGAACCACATATTTCTATGTAGTTCATCAATCTTATTTCCACATTCTGTTGCCAAGTTGTGGTGTACTCCGAGTCCTAGTCAGTCTAGGATACTTCCTACAATTCTGCTAACAAAGCAGCGAATGTAGCAGGAGTAGCAATAGTTGCGGACACACCCGTAAGGCATGTTAACCACAAGTTCTCACCATCTACTACAGCCTCAATATTGTATTCAGTTCCAATTACTGCCTTACTCACGGATTTCTCCCAAAGTTTAGCAAAGTAATTTTCACCTCCAATATTGACAATGCAAGAACGGTACTGAGTACCATTCACATTGGCTTTTGCTTCATTAGAAAAACTGATAAGAGTACCTCTTAACATTTTCTCCATTTTGCAAATAGGGGTTGGTTTATGTTGTAAGGCTTTCTTACAATCTATATCCACAGCAGTTAGAAGCTGTACAAGACGCCTGCCGGAGGCCCAATCTAGAATAAATTAGTTTTGCTACACAGTACTACCTATGCAGCTGCCAAGCATTAAACTACCAAAAAAAACAACCACATATTTCTATGTAGTTGTCCAAGTCCTTTACAGAGAGAACTTGCTATGAGTATGTAACATCTTATCCACCTAGGCAAAGGCACACTCCACAGAAGTTCTAAGCTGTAGAGACTACTGCCGAAGGCCATTGAAAGAAAGACATAAAAGGTGTGGCGCAAGCCACTCCATAAGAATGAATGATTGAGCAAAAAAAGAAGAGGCCTAAGCCTCTTTCTTTTGTTCCATCTTATAGCCTTTTCTAGCTATCAATACAAATATTGTTACAAACAATACATTACCTAGTGCTATTAACATATCTTTTAGTTTAAGGGATTACAGTTTAAAAAAGGGGATGTTACTCCCCTAATGCATTTTCTGCATAATTTACTTGCAGTTCAATATACTCTTGCAGCATATGTGCATGCTTTGTTAAAGCCTCATGATAACCTTTAATGTGTCCTGTTTCAAAAGGGTCATTAGTATTATCAAGATGTTTAATGTATGACTTTGCATCACCTTCAAGCATAGCAATAATTTGTAATACAGTTGTTGTGTCCATGATATATGGTTTAAGTTTAAGATTAATACTATGAGTAGTTATAAGCTGTTGCATTTCCTGCCGAAGGCTTAACAATTAAGATAACACCCAGTTAAGGGTGCTATCTTCTCTGCCTATCATTTAAGCAGGTGTGCAAGCATGTTTGGTGTTGCAATTGTAGCAGTAACACCAGTCAACAACGTGAGCCATAAGTTTTCACCATCAACAACCATTTCAATGGTGTACTCAGTGCCAACAATAGCTTTAGGAACAGATTTCTCCCAGATTTTTGCAAAATAGTTTTCACCTTCAATGGCTACTATGCATGATCTGAATGCAGTTCCGTTAGTGTTTGTTTTTACAGTGTCACTTACACTGATTAAAAATCCTTTTACATTGCTCATCTTTTTAAGTTTTAGATGGTTAATAAATAATATATATCCTTAGCAGTTATAAGTTGTAATAACACCTGCCGAAGGCTTAACACAGAATTAAGAGAGCCATTACAGCTCCCTTAAACCTTAAGCATTAGGATTAACTACATAATCCTTAATGGTTAATACTCCGTCAATAATTACATATACTAGCATGATATAAAGTTTAATTGGTTCCATAGTAGTTATAAACTGCAGTATAATCTGCCGAAGGCTTAACTATAGTATATATACTACACACCCCTACTATATAGCACCGTGCCTGCCTTCCCTTGCTAGCACACCACTAGCATAGTACATGTAGTAGACATAGCATGTCAGGTCTTGTCTCTCCTCCCTTGTTGTAGCAGCTAGGTTTCTTTCCCAGCAGGATTTTTTTCTAAAATATTTCCTAGGTTTTATGACACACTCTACAGATTAGTGGGGGGTACCACCTCCACAGAATTTGGCGGGGGGTTGTATCATAGCACCCAACCTCTATATCTCACATACTAAAAATCCAAATAACTTTGTCCAGTTTTTGGTGCAAGAAACTTGACATTCTAGGGGGAGGGTCTGGCAAGAATATGCCCGGGGGATCTGGTTATATGCAAGTACATATAGTGTTTCACCTCACCCCAATGGATAGGTACAGTGCCTCTGCTTTTGCATATAATTTCTTGTCACATATTTAATTAGTATTTGTTACAGATTATGTCTCAAGTATCTACTATATTTGCGACATAAGTTGTCACAATTATTTAAAGATATGTGACACAATTATACTGTAAAGGCAGATAACTACCGTAGCTTTGTGTAAGAATTTTCCACCATAACCGGAATATAACCAGTTTAGTGATGGAAATTTTCCACTATAATGTAACATATACTTTACAAAATAGTATAGTTTTGTAAACTATATAACACATTATAAGGTTATACCCTTACTCAAGGACCCCTGTTATTAGGTTATATCCTTATATTTGTATAAGTAAATAATATTTAGTATATTATAATATGAAGAAAGTTGATATGGGTAAGTATATCTTACTTATAGGTAATGATGCTACTGAAATCTTTGACTACTATAAAGTAGATGAGATGCACGGGTTAAATAGAGCAGATGCTCAAGCTGAAGAAGTAGATAAGACTGTTGGCAATGGAGTATACATATATGGATGGACTAATTATGATCCTGCAGATAAAAAATTAACTGCTAAAGATCCACACAAACCATTCTTGTTTTTAAATTTAGGTACTTTTAAAAAGTATAATGTTACAGAAAAAGCCACAGCTATTATGCATGAAACTATGCACATGAGTATCTTACTAAACAACTGGAATATAAAAGATAAAGAAGAAGAGGTAATAGGATTTGCTGAAGATGAAGCAAACAAGATAATTGAAAAACTAAAGAGTA
>Ga0181344_1000737_pt1 | contig 12710 bp, 19 predicted proteins | sample Su13VDMLBDD_FD_130098 | JGI IMG/M metagenome (GOLD analysis project Ga0181344, IMG submission 130098) | Freshwater viral communities from Lake Michigan, USA - Su13.VD.MLB.D.D | ecosystem: Environmental > Aquatic > Freshwater > Lake | place: USA: Michigan | collected 2013-07-15
AATTTTATTGCAATGTCAATAAGTTTTACTTTATTTTTTATTAATTTTTTTATATGTATCACTTGATCTTCGTTTAATTTGGCTGTTCCGCACCGGCTGCCTCTGTTACTCGTGTTGTGTTTTACTCTATCCATTTGATTTTGTTTAGCTGTTCCTAAATAAAGATGGTTTGGATTACAGCACCTAGGGTTCCCACAACTGTGACACACGAACATATCCTTTGGATCTCCTTTAAATAATCTGTACGTTTCCCTACTCGCTATTTTTGTCCCGTTCCAGTAAGACTTATAGCCCCACATTCCGTGACCGCAGTCTTTTACACTTCCTACCCAGTTCCAACACTGAGTCGGGGATTGGATGTCTATTTTTTGTAGATAATAGTCGAACTCATTTACGTACTTCGGATTTCGACCCATGCTTCTGGTACCATAGTGTCAGTCCAGTTTACCTCAGATGATTCCGGTTATAGGCACTGGTATCGTTAACGCTCCTCATTGGGTTTACAGGTTATTTTACAGTATAGACTATCCTGTAGATACCTTTGTTGTCTTTAATAACAATGGCAGGGATCAAATAACCGAAGAACTCGATTTACTTAAGAAAGTTCCTCACAAATACGTTAAAAATGTAAAAGTATGTCATATGCCAGCTAATATTGGTTGTAGTGGGTACTGGAATATGATTATAAAATGCTTTATGAACAGTCCCTATTGGATCATTGTAAATCACGACATTATGTTTACTCCAGGTTTTTTAAAAAACGCGGTTTCTCATGCTGAAGACCCTGAAGTAGGTATCGTTCATGGAGAAAATGGGAGTTGGGATTTCTTTTTACTTAAAGATTGGGTTGTTCAGAATTATGGTTTGTTCGACGAAAATTTATACCCGGCGTACTGTGAAGATATGGAGTATGGACAGCGTTTCAAGCATAAGGAGTTGAAACGTCATATGTCTGTTGGCGTTCCTTACTTCCACGGTGAGACCTGTGGGGACTACGCCGACGGTTCTCAGACGTGGCGCAGTGAACCTGCGCTAGCTGAAAAAATCCACATTGCGCACGAGATGAACAAGCACTACCTGCACGCCAAGTGGAGCCCAGCGTGGCAAGCCCACATCGAGGGCGACGTGTACCCACATCCTTTTAATAACGAAGCGCTTCCAGTAAGTCTTACGACTTACAATCTCGAATTTGTCAGAGCTAAAAATTTAGGTTTCTAGTTATGGATTTTCCTTGTACTAGCTGCGGACTATGTTGTAGGAAAATACGAGAAATTCAGGATAACATAGATAACTATAAAGATCTTCCAGTTATGTACGAAGCTATAGAAGCTTTTCCTTACGGTACAGATACTAACGGTGCCTGTGTGAAGTTACAGAACGGCTTGTGTAGTGTGTATGAGGATAGACCTTTATTATGTAATATTAAAAAACTTGGTGAGGAATCTAGATACGACTTAGAGGCGTGGTTCCAGTTAAACGCTATTAGTTGCAACACTCTTATTTCGGGTTCAGATTTGGACGAATCTTATTTAGTCAAGATATAGTTAAGATACTGATACTTGAGGCAGCGCGATGCCTTTCTACTCTTCTTACCCTACTGAAGGGCGGTTAGTCAATACTTTGCGTTCTGTTTTGGACGACAAAGCTATTACGTCTTTTAAATTCAGCAAAATATCAGATCTTTCGCCAACTACCACGCGGAAGATCTACTCGGACAAGTTTTATATCCCTTCGCCTGAAGTTCTAGAACGCATCTGTTTAGTTTTAAACGTCCAGCCTGGCGATATTCTCCGGATTGCGTCTAAGATGGAGGCATCAGAGGCGGTGTGTTCAGGTGTTTAGCCCCCAGGATTATGAATTCGCGTCCCGTGTTTTAGGTCTCCCTTGCCCTAAGACTCCGGCCGAGATGGCGGTTGCGGCTCCTATGACCGCTGCCGTTCTTCGTAATTTCCATCGGGTTGCGCCCCCCATGCCTGGCATGGAAGGCGACGGAATCATGACCTCGCCTACGCGGTCTCTAAACGGTTATCCGAGTACTTCTCAGCCTGAAGCGCGTGGGCAGCTGATGCACCGCTTGCAGGCTACCGCTTCTTCCCCGTCGGATCAGGCAGAGCTTCAAGAATTGGTCGGGATGCTGTTCCAGGATCCTGGTTTGATGGAGATGTTCCTGGACTTCATTCAGAATCTTCGCGATGACGGTCTGGACGGTGCCGAGTATTTAAGTCGCCAACGGCCTCTTGAATACGATTTGCCAAATTATGGCGGACAGTATTCCGTACTGAATGCTCCTTCGAGCAACTCCATTCCTGCCTCCTTGGCGTACCAGGAACTAGGCTGATATGAACACCCGCGAGCAGCAACTCAGGGAGCTTGATGTTCGAAAGGATGCTCCTGATCTAAACCCTTCTTCGTTCTTAAGTTTATACATCAAGTCTAATTTTCCTCAAACTGCCGCACTGCCTTCAAGAAATCAATTAAGCCTGGGGATTATCCCCCTAGGTGAGACTGAAGGTGTAAAATCAAGTATGAAGATCCCTTCCGGGACTTCTTACGATAATCCCGCTGGAAGTTGATGGCTGCTCCTGTTGCTGCTACTGCCGGGCAGTTCTTAATGAGCTTGCTTTCAGATATCGTTGCTAATAAAGTCGCCGGCACTGCTTCGGCTGCCGCAGCACCGTCCCAGTATGACGTGGCTGCGTCGTCGGTCAGCAAGCCTTATTTTTTAGGTGCTGGGCAAGAGCTTGCTTACATTCAGTACCGCGCTAACGAACAGTTCAAACGGGATTTTTTAAATAGATTCGGATTTAGATTACCTGAACTTCCCAGCTCAGATGAGTATATGGCCGGTGCTGAGCAGCGTTTAGAGCGCCAAGCTCAAAGTTTTAATCAACGTCAGATGCAAATGGAGCAACTTAAAAAGCAATATGAGTATCTGAACGAACTTGCTCGCGGTAAAGCAGCTATTGAGCAGCAAGAAGTTCGTTCTCTTGGCGATATCCAACGTGAGCGAGTAGGTTCCTCCTACGATTTTGCTCAAAATGTTCTTGATTCAGCGATTAAGAACGTGCTAGCGCAGGATAGACTGGATAACAGCAACGTCCTGCAATCTATTGCTGGACCCACCTAAGGAGTTGCTCAGGCGTGGACGCTTACGATCTCTTAAATCAAGCAATCTCGGTAATTCCTGGATTTTCTTCTCCTCGTTATCAGGGGGGATCCGTCAATCGTGATGTTGCTCAAACCGGCTACATTCCACCGGGTCAGTTAGCTTACACAAATGGTAAGCCTGTTTACTTCGTAGACAGCTATTACGGTTATCAAAGTCCTGAGGGTTTCAAGAAAGCTACAGGAAAGTATCCCAAGGGCTACACTCCTTCTGCACAGGCCGCTGTTGAGATGCCGTCGGTAGATCAACCTGAAGCAAAACGCCCCGATTCTGGGGATACGGGAGCTTCGGATCAGCCGGCAGCAGGAGCCGAAAGCCCTACTCCGGGTGCCTCCGCTCCGAGTACAGGACCTTCTTTAGAGGGCGAGGGAGCTAAGCAAGAACAAGAGCCGATCACAGACAAAACGCTTGAACGTATTGAAGAGATAATGAGTCTCCCCTATCAAGAGGGGCTCAGTAAACTTCGAACGCGTAACTTAATCGAGGCTGCCACGGTAATGAGCGCTTTGCGTGCCCCACGCGAGCGTCAGAAGCAAGCGGCAGAAATTGAGCGCAGGAATATCGAAGCGTGGCAGGCAATTAAAACAGCTCAGATCGAGGCTAACGCTCGTCAACAGATGGCTCTGGGTCTTGCTACTGTGTCCGCAATGACTCCGAATCTGTCTAACTTCGCCGAGATTTATAAAGCATCTACGGCTCCTTTCAATATCCGCCCCCGAGGTTAATTATGGCTGCTCCTGTTGCCGCTGCAGCTCCCGCTATGTTCGCTGGGACAGGCGGAACCTTAATGGGAATCGGATCTGCCTTAGGCGGAATCGGTTCATTAACTAGTGCGTTTACGGGCGGCGGTCAGGCAGACTACGCGTCTATTTACGGAAGTTTACTTCCTCAGTTGATGACCGGTAATGTGAAAGCCACTCTTGCCGGTCAAGAGCTCGCAGCTATGACTGGCGCTTTCACAGGACTACTTGGTAACCGAGCAAACGTCGCTCTAGAAAGCGCACTAGGTCAGTTTGATGTTGCCAAACAGAAGGACTTGACGGCAGCTGGTCTCCAAACCGGTATTGCTTCTCAACTTGCTAGCAGTGCCATTGGGCTAGGCGAAGCTGCCGGTAAAGCCAAGCTCGCAACCGAGATGCTTGGTCCTGAAACTGCAGCAGCTTTAGCTAAACAGTTTGGTACTACTGCCGGTGCTCTTCAGCAAACGGGACTTCAAGGCGAAACTCAGCTCCTTCTTCCCACAGCGACTGCAGCAGCTCAAACAGGATTAGAGGCTGCTAAGACGCGTAATCAACAAATGCTATCCACAACTCAAACTAATCTGAATATTGCTAAAGCTCAAGAAGACACACGCAATGCTTTAGCCTTGCAGCGTGGCCAGGTCGAAGGGCAGTTAGCAATTAAACGGTTTGGTGCTGGGATGGCGATGGCTGGCCAGCGGGCATTCGCATGATCAAATCAACAATCGGAGATTCCACCACGGTCGCCTCGTGGCTGTCTTCGCTCGATAAGGCTCAAAAAGACGCGTTTGTATATTATGCAAAAAACGCTACATCCGATATTGAAGCTTATCTTTATGCTCGGTTCTTGAGTCCTGCCTACGCTGGTAGTATCTCAGATCTTACGGCCTGGATCCAGGAAAAATATCCCAAAGAAGATCTTCGAAAAGTCTTGCTACGCGAGATCGACGATCTTCAACTGGATATCCGTAATGTGCGGGATATGACCCAAAATCAAATGTTGGATCATGCTACCGCAGCCACTAAAATATCAGCGCTGCAGAAAGAGCTTCGCAGCCACATTCAAGCGGTACGGGCTATTTCCGACGGTCTTGATCGCCGTGGTTTATTACTCGCTGGCGCTGATCGTTGTCTGCGGGAACTTGTTCAGACGTTTGACGGGCAACCAGGCGTCCAAGCTTTATTAGAGGACGCCTCGTTACTTGTCTTGACAACTATGGAAAACGAAGAAAAGTCTTAATTGACTTTCTTCAGTAACTTCATAATGTTCTCCAGCTGTGTACGAAAGATACCCATAAAGGCATCATTTACACCTAAAGACATGACTAGTTCTGTTCCGTTGACGTAAGCTCCAAACGGAAGGATCACTGCCGGTTGATTGGATATAGGAGCTCCTGTCAAGTCAGTCCACTCGATAACTCTGTCGTCTAAGGAACCGGTAAACAGAGGTTTATCCACGATATAGGTGACCTTTGTAAATTCTTTATCTACCATATACGCACCTACATGGTACAGCAGGTAAGGTTTGCCGCTAGGCGCAAATGTCGTATGTTTCCAGTGATAAAAAATTAAGTACCCGTACCCTAGATCAATAGGCGCCGTGGAGTTAAAAGTAGGAGCTCCCTTCGTTACTGTATCTAAAATCTGTGTATCGAGCTCGATTCGAGGGGCCTTTTCGCTCTCAATAACTAGAGGCCGAGTTGAATACAGGCAAGCTAATTCGTCCTTTCGGCTGAAGAAACACCAGTTCTTTTCCGATTTACCTTTTACAAGGTTCTCCCCGATAGGAGGCGTGGCCGATTGAACGGCGTCAAAGTTTTCGTTTACCCAGCATACAGATACTTTAGGTTGATTAAATAGTTTGTAGTCTTTAGTGTCGTACCGACTAGCGTACGTAGACGTAATAAATTGAACGTAAAGTTGTTCGTCCGGTCCTTTAAATAAACGCGGATCTTCGTAGCTCAGTCGATGCTTCTTAGCTCTCAGTTTTTTGGTTCCGATTACGCTGGCATCATCACCTCCGAGAATACCGATGTAGATATCGTTTGGTTGGCCGTTTAAGTAGAAGTACTTCATGTCGTACCTGAAACCAAACGGTTGCGGCTGACAGCGCCACGCGATGTAATTTGTGTCGTTAAAACGAATTACTGAGGGGTTAAAGTTTGCAATCGTGTTCTCTGGGAGACCGTTCACAATACGCGTGAACTTCCCTCCTAAGTTTTCCGCCTGTTGGTAGACCGAGGGGACCCCGTTTGTTTCTGTTTTAACGGGGAACAGAACGTCGCTGTACGCGTGAAAGAAGCGATGAGTTGTCTGCATGATCAGATAGCCAAGTCAGAAATAGCTTTAGAGAAACCCATGGCGACAGATTCCCATCGGTATTCGGGGCGCTGTGTCACTGCGTAACACGCATCGGCAACTTCGTCATAAATAGACGAGTTTGTGTACAGCTCAGTTAGAAGTTGCGCGGCGTGTCTTACGTCGATCAACCCACGTTCAACGCCTAAATCTTTGTCGACCACCCACGTGGAAATATCCATCAGCTGTGCTGCTCCTTCCCAGATGTCTTTACAGGCAGTGTGGTTTGGCACTACCTGCGGTTTACGACAGCTGGCGTTTTCAAAACTAACTAAGCCCCAACCCTCGCCGTCTGCCGTGTTAAAACCTACATCGCAAGCGTTGTAAATGGTATTTAATAGTGTATCTGGAGGAGCGTCCATGTAGTTCATATTAGGTGAGGTAAGGATAAGCCGGTGTTTGTCGTCAAGTCCGCGTTTCGTCATCTCGCGATGGAACAGAGGCATCACGTCCCATCCGAGATCTTTTGCCCCCATATGGAGGTAAAGCATGGTGTCGGGTTTATCCACCGCAAACTCGGCAAAAGCCTGGATTGTCAGATCAATCCGTTTTCGGGGCTGATTCCGATTTCCATTGAAAACGATAAATTTGTCTAAAGGTAATCCGATTTGTTCGCGAGCTTCCTTTTTATCGATTGGGTAGAACCTGTCGTTATCCACGCCGTGAGGAAGAACACCCAGGCGTGGGATATTTACGCCATGCGACAGGATTCTGTGAGCGCAGTTGACGGTAAATGTAATAGCTAAATCCCAGAAGGGCATGTGTTGAAGCATGTCCGGGTAGTAACTTTCGCTGTCTACCGGGAAATAAGCGATGAATTTGAACTTCAGCTCATCCTTAAGGAAGTGGCAGCGCTCCCAAAATTGATTGACGACCCAGATATCGTTAAGACAGATAACTACGTCCGGCTTCTCTTTTTGTAGAATTTCCGGAATGCGGTTGATTCCGAAGCGGTCTTGAGACCCTCCGGCACACGCTGGGTAGATTTTGTAGGGGTGTGAATGAGGGTCCCCGGTATAGTTGATGCCTAAGACGCAAACTTCATGATCTTTACTCAAGTGCTCTAACACACTGTGTGTTACACGACCAAATCCTGTATTACTGCAAGCATCTCCGTACCAAAGGATTTTTGCCATGCTTGGTTTGAGTTTCTAGTACAATCAATATAGCAGTACTGTCAGTTTGTTGATATGCCTAGCCGCGCTTCTTTCGCTTACCGCCGCAGTGCTCAGCTACAAGCTAAGAGAGCTTCAGACAGCACAGATAAGTCTATCGACACCATATATACTAGAGCTTCGAATGACTTTCACACCTTTTGTACTATTCTAGATAAGACGCCAGCACGTCACATGCTGGAATGGCACAGACACTTGATTACAGGGGAATCTAATAAGTACTTATTAGATATCGCTGGACAAAATCTTGATATTTTGGCGCCGAGGGGATCCGCGAAGTCTACTGTGCTAAACCTTTTTACTGCATGGATTATAGGACGCCATACGAGCGAAAAAAGACCTCTTCAAATTATCTACTGCTCCTACAACATTGCCACAGCTATCCCCAAGAGTCGCATTATCAAGCAAATTATCGACTCTCCTGATTACCGCAAGGTGTTCCCGCGCGTAAAGCTGCGCTCGGGTATGCAGTCAGATATTGGCTGGTCGATTGATTTTGATTACGCGGGCATCCCCAGGCTTGGTGATGAGGAATTTACACTGCGTGCGGCGGGGCTACGAGGCTCGATTACGTCGAAACGTGCTCATATTGTTATCGTAGATGACCCTATTAAGTCGAGCGCAGATATTAAAAACCCTGCAATCAGGGACGAAATGAATAACAACTGGAGCTCCGTTATTGCTCCGATTATCTTTGAGGGCGGTCGCTCGATCTGCTTGGGGACTCGCTTCCACCCACTGGACATCCATAAAACGATGTTCATCCCGGATAAAGGTTGGAAGCAGGTGACACAGGAGGCGATTACTTATGACGACCGTGGCGAACCCGTCAGTTACTGGCCGGAACAGTGGAGTGCTGATTACTTATTAGGTCAGAAGGAACTCGATCCTGTTGCGTTCGCGTATCAGTATCAACAGCAGCCGGTGATGACATCGGATCTGGTCGTGTCGCCAGACCTTCTTGTTAAGGGTGAGGTTGTTACCGAATTTGACAGTCTGGCTGTCGGTATCGACCTTTCCGCAAGTAAAAATGAAACAAGTGATTACACAGCGTTTGTATTAGGAGGGAGACTTAAGGATAATTACTACATAATTGATGCGCATCAGTGCCGATCCATCGGAAATCTTGAAAAAATCGATCTGCTGTGCGACATGTTGCTGGAATGGGGCATCCTGACGCAGCAAGATGGGCAGTTTTTCCCGACGTATTCCACAATTACCCTTGTGGTTGAGTCCGTGGCGTACCAAGCATCCCTCGCAGCTGACCTTAGGCGGGTGCTTCTTAACGAAAGAGGCTTGAGCAACCTCCATATTCATGAAGTTAAGGGGTTCCGAGGAGACAAGATTGCTAGATTTAGAGGCACCCTTGGGCTGTTAGAGAACAAAAAGGTAACTTTTAACAAATATCGTAAGTTTGATGGTCTGTTTGACCAGTTGATCAACGTCGGTGCTACAGCTCATGACGATTTGTTGGACGCATACACTTGGTTGATTACCTTTTTACAGCGTCGCGGGAACTTCTCGATCGAGTACTGATGAAAACTCACACTTCAACGCTTTCTGGGTCCCGGATGTGGGTCGCCATAACGGCTCACCAGCCTTTAAACCGTATAAACTCGTTGGTTAACACTGTTCGCGCCTACTTAGACTATGAATTAAAGGTAAAAATAAATATTTACGTAGATTATGAGTCGGAAAAAGATGTAGAGACCTTAAAAAGTATTCTAGAACCTTATTTTTCCAAATTAGATATTGAGATCAAAGTCTGCGGACCTGAGTACTCCGGATGGGAGCTCACGTGGGCTCATAAAACGGATTTAGTGCTGGCATGTATGAACTACACAGCCGATTTTTATGTTTATCAAGAGAACGATATGATCCTGACTTATGAAAATTTAAAATATTGGTTTAGGTGGAAAAACAGGTTAAGTGCAGCTGGTTTTGAGCCGGGTTTCGTCAGATACGAGGAGTACGGGGACCTGAAAATCCCCTTCGATAACTACCACACGTTTTCTTTGACGCGAGAAACCCCAAACGTCTGGCACGACGTCGGATTCGAGGTCAAAAAGATGCTCGTGGTCGACCCCGACATTAAGTTTTTCGCACAGGTATCAAATCCTTACTATGGTGCGATGATCTTAAATCAGGATGATGCAATTAAGTACGTTAGAAGCCAGAGTATGGATCCTGTTCGGAGCTATGAACTTGTTGGGATCCGTAACTGGCCTTTAGCTGACCGCAGTTCTATGGGTTTAGCTTTTGAGAACGTTCCAGCAGGGCATGAGCACCGTCGTTGGATCCCCGTGGTTGAAGAAAACGGTAAGTATGTACCGCATAAATGCTGTTTAATTAAACACGATGATACAAAGTACACTAAAGAGCTTCTTAAGAAGTCCAGTAACTTGATAGACTGTAAAAAGATGTTTAAATTGTGAAGTGGCGCATCGAGGTGCACAGTATGTGTCGGTGTGTTATTTTTTGAACGGTCACCACTACCAACAGACTTTACTTAGAGATGACGCGTACAGAGTGCGACGATTTGTCGAACGAGAGCAAGGAACAGTCTACTGGTTTAACCCAGCTTAGTGATCCTGTGAATCACCCAGCACATTATACGCAAGGCGGCATCGAATGTATCGAAGCGATTAAAGCCGCACTCGGTTCAGAAGGTTTTAGAGCGTACTGCCGTGGAAATGTACTTAAGTATCTCTGGCGCACCGAATTTAAAAACGGAGCTCAAGATTTACAAAAGGCAAAATGGTATCTGGATCGGTTAAACGAAGAGAGCTGACAGTGAACCTATAATGTAGGAAAAGAAATCACTCATGGACGTAAGAGCGTTTGGATCTATTTACGGGCAGAGTGCTTTTCTGCCTTATACAAGTGGATTTGGTTGGGTTCCCTCTCAAGGTCGTGTCAACTTTCCAGCTTGCCGCGCTATTTTCGTGGATTCCCCGGGGAATCAATCGAAAGGTACTCTTGTCGTGGAGTTAACTGATGCTCCTGGGCAATCAGCTCAAGCTTTGAATTTACAGGGGGATACAATTTTCCCCTTATCTTGTACCGCTCTCCTTAGCGGAACTATCGGCGGAGTCTACGTTTTATACTGATGGCCGGAATTGCCGTTAAGAAAGACAAAGCGAAGTGGGCGACCGCTAAAGCAAAAGCCCGTAAAAAACTAGGTGGGCATTCCGCGCGAGCGATGCAGCTCGCAACGAAGTACTATAAAGAAGCAGGCGGTACTTACGAAGGTAAAAAATCTTCGTCCAACCGTTTAAGTCGCTGGTCTAAAGAAGACTGGCAAACTCGTGAAGAGTACGAAAAGTCTAAAAAAGACTGATTATGGACGCAGAAGATTTTCTTAGCTACTTTTCTGGCGGATCTACATTCCGCGAAAGGGCTTTTAACGACGCCGCCGGCCTTATTAAAGCCATCCATAGTTCGCCAAAATCGGACTCAATCACTCAGGGTCTCATTAACCCCTTAAAGAATGAGATGTTGGCTAGAGCGTTAGCCGCCAAAGCTATGATGGGTACAAGTGGCTGACAGAGCACGCGAAAAAGGACGCACTGAGCGATACCTTCCGCGTTCCGCGTGGGCTTCTCTCAGTCCTGAAGAGCGTCGCGCTACCGACGAAAAAAAGAAACGAGCTACCGCAGGTAATAAACCTGTAAACACTCAAGTAGCCAATACAGATAAAGCACGCGAGGCAAGGCGCCGCGCTTCCGAGTACATTAGAAGAAAGACTTCTAAAGATGGCTGATCCCTTCCTCGAAGCTGGCGATCTCTTTACTCGCGCTTTTAATGCACAAGAGTTGGCCTCCCGTCGTCAGATGAGGGCTCAACGGGCCAGTATGCGTAGTGATGAGTATACAAGTCAACTAGATGATCAAGCATATAACGCTCCTGTACCTCCTATGAACGCACCTTACGGTGTTTTTGAAGAGGAGTTTCAGCCCACGGGGGACCCTATGGAAGATATGAAGCAGGAGCTGATGCAGAAGACTCGGGCAAATCGGCGGGCCACGGAAGCTCCCATGGTTGTTCGCGCCGGGAATGGCAACGTTACCCCGAGTATGCGTTAATATACTGACAGCTTCAGAGATGCTGTGCTGTTCGACTGCTTTCTGTATTTCGACGAAAAAGAGCTCTTAGAGCTTCGTATTAATACTCTGAAAGATGTTGTAGATGGTTTTATTATCACTGACGCAGATCGTACGTTTAAGGGGGATAAAAAGGACTTTACGTGTGTCGACACGATCCGTTCTTTAGGTCTTCCGGAGGAGAAGATTCAGGTTTTACACGTCGAACTACCTCCTCCGGATATTGCGCCGAATCCATGGGTTCGGGAGTACTCCCAGCGAGATGCTCTGGCCGTGGGAATGCGGATGACCCCTCCTGATTCTGTATTTTTCTTCAGTGACGTCGACGAGATCCCCAAACCTGAGGCTCTTCTAGCTGCGGTCGATTTGGCGAAACAAGACCCTGAGCGCTGCGTCCGTTTATCAATGCCTATGTTCTACGGACGGGCTGATCTCCGTGTTGTAGATCCAGAGCGCGATACATCTAAACCCCCTACAAACTGGACTTGTGGAACAGTTGTTCTGCACGAGCACCTAGGTCAAACACTTTCAGAGATCCGTCAAAATCCAAACGATCTTGTTTACGGAGATTGTGATTCCGGCTGGCATTTCTCTTGGATGGGAGATCCCGCCCGCATGAAGCGTAAGCTTACGTCGTTTTCTCACTGCTACGACGATATTCCGTACGCTCACGCTCCTGCGTATAGTCAGGAGATGCTGGATTATCTTGACGCTTACAAAGCTGAAGCCGGTGGTAACGATCCCTTAGGACGAAAAGATCATGTTCTGGAGCCCTATCCGCATGAGCTTTTGCCGCCTGAGCTGTTTAAAATAGAGAGAGTACGCGAGTATCTACTTCCCAATGGCTGATCTCATGACGGAGCAGATCAAAAAGCCTTTCGCTGGTCGTCAAGGCGGGGGCGAAAAAGAGGGTTCCGAGCGTAATGAAGTCCGTCGTGAAGCTGTCCGTAAAGCACGGAAAGCTCGTATGATGCGTACAAGGGAGCGGGAAGCCGGTTCTCGCTGACTTATAAAGGAAAACGTCGATGCCTGCGGACAACCTAAGCGTACGGCAGCGGTTTAATGAGATTCTAGAAGCTTCTAGAACTCAAGATCGCAGCAAACAATCTGCGACTATGGTTGTCCTTAGTCATCTGCAGCAAATCTCTCTTCCAGATCGGAAGAGCAC
>Ga0181344_1000740_pt1 | contig 12688 bp, 1 predicted proteins | sample Su13VDMLBDD_FD_130098 | JGI IMG/M metagenome (GOLD analysis project Ga0181344, IMG submission 130098) | Freshwater viral communities from Lake Michigan, USA - Su13.VD.MLB.D.D | ecosystem: Environmental > Aquatic > Freshwater > Lake | place: USA: Michigan | collected 2013-07-15
TAGCTGTGATCTCTGCAGGAACAACCACTGAATAACCCATAGACTTAGGAAGGAATCCCTTCACCTTAAATACTTCTGTAGAAGACATAGCTTGTGTAGGAATACGGAAACCAATTCCTGTAAGTATAGATCTTCCTTCTTCTGTTTTATTTAAATAGTCTAGAAGAGCTTGATCATTAGGAAATCTTTTCTTGTTAAGTCTTTCCTTGAACCAATGAGGAAGCATCACTTCGCAAGGATTAGTTTGAGTTTTTCCTTTAGAATAGAATCCTAATGTAGTGGTAGAAGATTTATCACCAGATTTCTCCCACATTGTTACAGGAACCTGTACATGTGGAGCACCATTCACCTTTGGAGAAATAAGAGACTTATTAACCATTGAGTAGATGATACTCTTAATTTGATCATATGCAGGGGAAGCTTCAAATGGAATAGGGAATTGCTTATCTTGATTCAATTGAATTGTATCTATACCATTCTCAGACATAGTTCTTCTAAACATCTCACCCTCAAGAGTTTTTGAAATAGCTGTAGGATCTGCCATTCTAAAAGCTGTTCCAAGATCTTCTATTCCAAGTTTGTTCAATAGTTCAACATATGCATTCTGATGCATTCTATCTAGAATGTTCTTGTTACGTTGGTATTCCTTTCTAGCAACCTCAGTAGCATCACCATTATTAAAGAAGTCAAGACTAGATAGTTTTGTAAGCTGAGATCCTCTTGTTTGTTCTTTAGGATTCTCAAAGCTATTCTCTACTTGAATACCATAAGACTTCCAAGGAACTTTTATCATTGTGTCTTGAGCAAAAGGTTGCTCATTAAATGTACCATCTTCATTATAAAGATTGTGTAATTTAACAGCCCCAACCTTTCTACCAGACTCTACAATAACATACCCTATCTTCTCTTTCCACATCTTTTCATAAAGCTTTCCAAGATTGGTTCCCTGTACAGCTTTGTAGTATAAAGGCATTTGAGAAAACTTATCTAATACAAGATTTATGTCTGTAACTCCTGCTTTAACACCAGATACAATAGGCTTAAGAATCTCTGTAACAAATTCTGGTTCAGGAGTTTTTACAAGTTTTTCATCTTGTTTTCTAAGAGCCTCACTCTTATATTCATATCCTGGTAGATTTTGTCTTGTATAAGCCATTTGCCACTGATGCCATTTCTCAGCTTCTGTAGACCATTGACCATTCTTAAGTTTGATTTCTCTGTATGTATTATCTTGAAGCCAAGATGCAGCATCAGCCACCTTAAACTTTTCAGGATATAATTCTGTTGTAACCTCTACATCAGAAACAGTTACAGTGTTTGTAAAAGAATCATGATTGTGATAGCCAAGTTCTCCATCCTCCACTTGAATATCTCCAGCCATGTTATAATGGTTGTTCAAGAATGTGTTGAACTCAGGGCTATCAAATGTAGTTCTTCTAGGAGAAAGGAATGATTTAATACGCTTTGTCTCATCCAGAGATCCATCTTTCTTAACAGCAAACTGATATGGATCACCAAACAAAAGCTTATGCATTTCTATATTATTCATAATATAGTTTGCATTTGCAAAGTATAATATATCATCTAGGTTCTTTTCAGTCATAGCATTCTTATTAATGTTTACATCTTTACTAGATACAAAGTCATTATTAAGATTTGGATATGCTAATTTATCTTCTACATTTATAAATGTTTCACCATTCTCAGATAGGATTTTTTTAGATTCAGTTACTGTGTCATTGATAAACTTCTGAATAGCATTGTTTATCATTTCCTCATTAGCTTTCTCACTTATGAATGCTGTGATGTCATCAAGCGTTCTTCCTGCCTGAATCATATCATTAATTCCTTTCAACACTTCACTTCTTTCTTCACCATTAGCATCTTTCTCAGATAGGAAGTCTTTGAAGAAACGTAACTCTTTAGATTTATTACCAACGTTCTTTTGGTTTCTACCATCTAAAGCTAGAGCAATATCATCTATTAAATATCCTTTGAATATTTTATTTATCTTATTTGCAGCTCTACCAGATGCTACATCAGAGAACAATATATGATTACCAAGGTTAATCATCCACTCTGTAGAACTATCTGCAGGAACAAGGATATAATAGTCACCATTGAGATTTTGGTTAAGCTCTTGAGTGAATCTATTCCCTAGTGTAAGTTTGGCTGTAGCGGTTCCTTTATCATTGTTTAAATCCTTAGTTCCCTGTATATATTTAACTTTCAAAGATTTAACTCTTTCTCCTTCTTCATTAAAGAATTCACCACCTTCTTTTAATACAACACTATTCTTAGAGAAGACATCATTAAGTTCTGGTCTTTCTTTAATAAGCTCTTCTAATGTAGAAACATCATTAAACTCATTCTCAAACACAGAGGGCAGGTTATTATCTGAATAAGCTTGCATTCTCTTACCCTCAACACCAAACATTGTATTTTCCTGGTTAGGATTTGTAAGAGTTACCACCATGTTTGATATCTTAGCAAGCTGAGAGTTGATTCCCAATGTCTTACCAGTTATAGTTCCTATTTCCTTCGTACCTTGTAAGTAGTTGTATATTTGACCAACAGCTTCAGAAAACTCTTTCTTCTGCTTGTCCTTCATGCTATTATAAAGATTCATATCCACTCCTATACCAAGATCTGTTAAGAAGTTAATCATTTCTTCAGCAACCTTAGGAGAAGCTTTTGGAAAGAATTTAGAATCTGTATTAACACTATATGTTTTATTTGAATTATATTTAATGATAGAACTAGGAACTCTAGCAAGTGCCTTCATATTATCATACCAACCTTGCTCTATTTTCTTAGCTGCTGTAAACTGATTAGCAGGAGCTGTGTAAACAGAACCACCATCCATGTATTGTATTAATGCTTCAGGCTTTTGTTTTGTAAACACCTGCATCATATTAACAAATAGTCTCCAGTCTTCATCTTCAAACTTGCCAAAGTTAATTGTACCAGTTGCAATATCACCACCAACTCTCTGGAAGAATCTTACATATGTAGGATCATCTTTGCCAAGTTGTGAAAGTTTATTAACCACCTTACTAATCTTAGAGGTATTAGAAAGCTTATTCAAAACTGTAGCAAATGCTCTACTAAAGTTATTTAGTAAGTATCCTTTTATAGAAGATCCTTTTCTAGTAGGAAGTTTTGTAGGATCAGCATTTTGTTGATTTTTAGGTAAAACTTCAGGAAGTGTAGCAAGGGTTAATTTGATAGCAAATGGAGAACTCTTCTTCCAGTCTGTAGTGAATGGATCAGAAGTGTATTCTTTACTATTTGTATTCTCATCATTAATATCTATTCTTTCTTCTTCATTGAAATTAACACCGAATGTACGTAATGCTTGTTTTGTTTTAGTTACAAGCATGTTCCATCTCTCTTCACCAAGCTCTTGATACTTATTCTCTTTTTCATACAGTCCTTTGATATGATCAAACAGCTCATTAGATGTAATCTTGCTTATATCAAATAAAGATCTTTTGTTCTGTCCAAATATATAATTAGCTGCTCTTGAAAGCATGTCTTGTACATATTCAAACTTCTGTGTTTCTGTAAGTCCAGGGATTCTGCTGTATTCAGCCATACTATCAGTCCTAACAACATCTGACACTTTGAAATCTTTAAACTTACCTGAATCAATTGCTTTGAAAAGCTCATCTTTAAGAGAAGGCTTTTGTCCAAATGATTTGAAGAAGTTTATAATATTTCTAAAGAAGTTTAATATTCTTTCACTAAGAGAAGTTGCACGAATCTTTCCAGCTTTAAACTCACCAAAATCATCCATGATTCTTTCCTTAATCTGCTTATCTGTAGCTGTAGCATAGTTAAGAGTCTTACCAGTTTCTCTATCTATAAAGTCTTCACCTGTAGATCTTTGTTCATCAATGATAGCTTGTCTTTGTTCAGGAGTTAGGAACGCTTTCCATATACCTTCACCAATCTCATGGTATGGTGTAGCCTTTAATGCTCCTTTATAGAACTTAGCAACTCCTTCTTGGAACACACCAAATGCTTGTTGATTATCATGTGTAGTGACAATATTATCTAACACTTCAAATGGTATTCCTGGAGCATTCTGAGCATGCCATTCTTTAAACGCAGCTATCTCACTATCTGTTAACCTCTCTTGACTTACATCAACACCCACTCTTTGATATTCATCATCAGGAGCAGATGTATTGTTTGGATTATACTTACCTGGTTCAGCAGGCTTTCCTTCTAATGCTGCTAGTTCTGCATCATATTTAGCATTAACAGCGTCTATTATTCTTTTGGCAGAACTTATGCTTCCGCTGCTACTTACATTAGGTATACCATTAACAGTGGCAGCACCATCTAATACATAATAACTAGCTCCTTCAAAACGAACAACTTTTCCATCTTCCAGACCCTCTAATGTTTTATTTGTGTTAGTTAAATAGTCATCTTCGGATATTAAACTTAGGTCTTCCTGTCTTTTTCTTTCTATATCAGCTTTAATATCTGTAGAAACAGGAACTTCTGTTAATGCTTTTGATTCTGCATCGTATTTAGCGTTTATTTCTTTTTCAATACTTTTTAATTTTTCATAATTACTTAAGTAGTAATCAGATATAAACCTATCATTAATTTTAGCGAGATTACCCCTTTGTTTAAACGAGAATGCTCCTAAAAATTCTTCTAAATTTTTAGCACCTAGATTAACGAATAAGCTATCTAGTTTTTTAACGATTGGAGAGTTTAATATTTCTAATTGCTTTACAATAGAATCTCTTTGTTTATTGACATCTGTTAAATCAGCTTCTGTAGAAGGTCTTTTCCCTTTTTCAATAATAGAGTTGCCAAGAGCATCTTTAGTAACATATCCAATAAAATTACCATTAGGATCTAATTTAATTACTACATTACTATTGCTAACCGTAAATTCTCCATTTTCTAATCTTTTATTAAGAGTACCAATAGCTTCTACAAAAGAAGAACTTCCTTCTAACTCAGATTTCTTAGGTACATTAGAAACAGGAGTAGGAGTGACTACAGGTGCTGTAGGTTGTACAACTGGAGCAGCAGGTACTGCTTGTTGTAATTTCTTTAATTCAAGAACAAGCTTATTAGCAACAAATGTAGAAACTAATTCAACATCATCAGCTGAAGCATCGTATGTATTAGCTGCTTTTAATGCTGGGATGATGGCTTCATTTAAAAGCTTCTCATTCTTAGCAACTTTAATAATAGTATCATTCTGTAGAACATCTACCGTTATATTACCGTTTTCATCTATTGTTCCAGTGAAATCAACAGGACCTGAATTAAATTCATTGAATGTATTCTTTGTCTTACCATCCATTTCAAACTCTCCTAACTTAGTTGTGGAGGTAACTGTAGGAGTTGCTGTAACTGTAGGAGCAGGCTTAGCTACTGGAACAACAGGGAATTCAAAATCAACAAGCGTAGCATATTTCTGTTTGAAAGAATATGGACGTAGATTTGTAGGTTTCTCAAGAGTGGTAGTTAATGGTGTACTGTCTACATTTCTAGCTGAACCATCTGGGTTCTTAGAAGCTAATAAGTATGATTGGTAGTTCTTCCACTCAACTTCTTTAAGTTCACCATCTTTAGCCACAAACTCATAGAATGGAGCACTGAACTTCTTAGATAGGGTGAAGTTATTTGTATTGTGATAGGTGTTAGTTAATTGTTCTGTGATTTCTTTTTCTCTGTTTGCTATATCATTGATTGCATATCTCTTACCACCTAAAAAGATCTCAGCTGATTTAGCATCTATAAATATCTGGTTAGAACCAGCTTTTGTAGTTCCTCCTTTAGTTCTTAGATAGAGAACATTCTGTAAGTATTCAGCATATTTAGGGTTGATGTCCTTTGTCTTCAAGAACTCATCACTCATAGCTTTTATCACTTGATAAACATTCTGAGCTTTTTCTTTTCCAAGAAGAGCATTCTTTAAGAAGAATAATGTATCACCATACTGAATAACTGGAGTTCCTTTAGGAAATTGTATATTCTTTCCTTGATGGTATACATTACCATCTACAGGAACTATAACTAGTTCTTGTTGTCTAGATATCTTGTTCTCAGGAATGACAATATCTCCTACATGATTTCTGCTGTATTTACCATTAACCTTTGGAGTTTCAATAGCAATACCTCTAGAAATGTTGAACCTATATGTCTTAATTGCTGTCCCTGCATCTTTGAATAATTGTTCTCTCTTGATTCTCCAAGCTTTAGAATAAGCTTCAAATGCTTCTTTCTCTCCAGTTCTATATCTAGGAATAGGCTTACCATCTTTATCTGTTCCTTTATAGAAGATATCAGTGGTAGGCATTGTTTGGAATATCACTTTGCTAACATCAACAGGTTGTCCCACTTCACCAAGTCTTTCACCATTCTTATCTATAAAATAAGTCTTTCCACCATCTTGTTCTATAAATACCTGAGCTACAAGTCCTTCATCTATGTCTGTTGATTTAGACATATCTTCTCCATTATAGGAAAGAGCTGTAAGCCCTTCAAGTCCAAGAGCTTTCTCTTGGTTAGGAGTTACAAGAAATGCTCTAAGATTTTCTCTATTCTTAAAGTTTTTAGCATTATTCAAAAACTCTCTAGAGTTTCTAACGTGTACAGCATCCTGAGAAACATCTTCTTTCTCAGACTCAGATATACCAGCAGCAAAGAATTCAGCTGCACTTTTTAACTTACCTTCAGGGATTGTAGAAACTTCTATAGATGCATCCTCAGGAGTACCATTATCACCAGAGTTTAGTTCTATCTGTGTGATTTGTTTTTCTATCTTCTCAGCATTCTTCTTTATCTCAAGAGCTTCAGCTGCTGCTTTTTCTTCTTCTTCTGTCAGTCTTTTGTTCTGATCTTTTTGACTTTTGTAAACTTTGTCAATATTGTTTGTAACAATACCAACAACTTCATCAAGAGCACTATCACTATTTATACCAAACAGTCTTCTAAAGAAAGTTTTAAGATTACCAATAAAGTTTTCCCATACACTTCTTTGTGTATTCTTATATGGAATAGTATCAAGGTATCTCTGGAAGTCTCTATTTGAAAGGGCCTCTGTAGCAAACTCTTTTATGTTCTTGAATGCGTAAAACTCACCACCTTTTATAAGACCATTCTTAGCATACTTATTCTCATCATTCTTAAAGTGTTCTTGAACAAAGTTAAACAATGGTTCAAGTTCTTTATAGAAAGGATTATTTGGATCGTTTAATGCATATACAGTGAGATCATGTCCTATCTCATGAAGCATAACATACTCAACAGGCATTGTTTCTCCTTCATAGTCATCAGAATTATACTCATAGTTAATTCTACTTACAGCATCTGTTGGGCTTGTCATACTAGTTACAGAAACACCTGGATTAGGAAGAGTCCTATCTCCAAGAATAATCTTAGAGTTTCTGTCTGTATATTTTAGAAATTGAGCAGCGAGCTCCTTCTCCATAGTTGTAGCAAATGGAGATGCTATTATCTTCTTGAGAACATCGTATTTACTTTGTTCACCTTCACCATACTGTTGTACAAGATCATCATATGTTCTCTTATCACCTTTAAAGGGAAGTCTGCTCATAGCAGAATACTTACTATCACCCTCTTTTGTTGGTGTAGTTTTTAACTTCTTACCTTGTTCATTAAACTCTTTTCTTTCTCCTGTCTCATCATACTTAGCAGGATTCTCTGTCATATCTCTATACTCATCCAAGAACTGTCTTCTTCTTAATGACATTTCTATAACATCTTTAAGACTTTGTTTAACATCAGGAGTAGATATAGGATCACCGTTTTTATCAAGTTCATTTAACTGAGAAGCTAGTGCTGTAGAAGAATCATCTGATAATTCAGAATCTACAATACTCTGTACATCAATTCCTTTAGATAGAGCAATTGTGGAAACTTCAGGAATACGAAGATCATAATCAGCCACTTTACTAGCTGCATATATCATCTTGTCTATTGTTGCAGGAGAGTATTTTCTTTGTTGTTTACCGTTCTCATCTAATATTGGAGCACCTGCTGCATCTTTTAATATTTCTCCACCAAATCTTAAATTTGTAGATTTATATAGTTGTTCCGTATTCTTAGCTGTTCTTTCGAAATTATTCAGTCTCTTTGCATATGATTCTACTGTATCATTTATATTAGCAAGTCCTTGTTGTTTTAAAGAAGCAAGTCCTTGTTCTGTTGAACCATTTCTTTTAAGGTCTTGTATATCATCCATCACCATATCAAACCTACCATACTTTATTCTAGGAGCAAGATAGTTATGCATCATATCTGCATTAAGATCCATAGATTCAAGCTTGTCTCCTTGCATTATAGCATTTTGTTGTTGTTCTTGTAAAACAACACCTCTATTAGCTGCAGCAAGTCTATCCTTAAATGAATCTCTAAATGTAGGAGCATTATTAAGACCATCTACAAACTGTTGTGTATTACTCTTTAATGCTCTAGCTTCTTGAATGTTTCCTTTAATCTGCATCATTCCACCTGTAAGACCACCAAGAATAAAACTTTCCCAACCTTCTTTAGAATTAAAAGCACCCACTCCTTCACCTTTTTCATTTTCACCAACTGCTCCATGTAAAAATCCATCAACCCAAACATCTGCAGCTTTTGATTGATATGCTTTATTATAATAGTTCTGTGTACCAGTTTGTATTATTTGTTGTACACTCTCTTGAAATCCTTCTTTAGGATCAAATACATATTTGGAAACTTTTCCAGATCTATCAATTATTTTACCAAATAATGTTTTAGGCCCAGGCTTAGTGATGTATTTACCTTTTTCTAATAACACTTCTTCTGTTTGTCCAAGAAGACTATTTGCAGCTTGTTTTTCTGCAGAGTAACTAGAACCTATTAGTTTAGGAAGCTGTGCATATTCTGTTATACCAAGAACTGCAAGGTTTGCAAGAAATGATGTTTTACCTACAGACTCAGAATATTTATCTATCTTGTTAAGATCTTCTCCTATAGGATCTTCTCCATTATGACTATCTTTCCATTGTTGGATTAAATTATCTCTGAATTGTTTTTGTGCTTGTAATGCTTCAAAAGATGATTCTCCTGCAGAAGAATATACTGCAATTGCAGTTCTTCTAGCAGCTTCTCCAAATTTAGAAAACTGGTTAGTTGTTTGAGCAATCTTTGCTAGTTCGGAAGCTTTAGTTGTTACATCAGCAATAGATGATATTTCTCTTTCAAGTATTGCAGCAGCTTCAATATTTTTTCCAGAAGAAAAAGCTCTTGCTGTATTTCTTAATAAAGGAGTGAATATTTTAAATGCTTGAGAAGCTTCAGCTGCCATAGCTCCTTCAGCAGCTAATCCACCAATAACTGCTCCTGTACCTTTAAGAGCAGCATTAGCAATATTACCTGATAACATTGCACCTACAGCAAATCCTGAATTCTTAATTAATTTGTCAAATAAGAAGTTTGTTTTAAACCAGTTATCTGTAGAATACCATTTTGCATTCTTCTCTACATTAGTATAATAGTTTGGTAACCAGTTTTGATCAACTTCATTATTGTATTCATCCAAACCTCTCATCACCTCATTATCCCATATATCAGCAAGTCTTCCAGAGAAGGGAGCTTTAGCTGCACCATATAACATACCAAATCCACCAGCCACTGTTGTAGCTGCTAGATTAAGTCCTTTAAGAACACCATTAGTTGCTTTATCCAAATTAGATTGAGCGTATGCTTTTTGATCTTCTATATCTATAATATTAGCATCATATGTAGCATATCTTCTATTACCATATAACTCACCTGCTGAAACAGTTGGTAACATTTTTGATACAACAGGTCCTTTTCCAAATATAGGATCAACCTCAGCTTGTCTTAAATTACCACCACTTGTAAGAGGAGCATAATCAGAAGGAACTGGTGTAGCAGGATTATCTAGAACAGGAAGTGCTTTCTGAGTATTTGCTAAAATTGGATTTAAATTCTTATCAAAATCTGGCATAATGTTTTACTTAATGTCTAATTGAGAATAATCAAAATTTGGATATTGGGCTTTTAAATATTTTAAAAGAACATCATCTGTTAAAGCATTCAAGTTTGTTCTACCTTGATCAAATCCCACTCTTGATAACTTATCTACTCCTGAGATAGGGAAGTTTTGCCATCTACCATCTTTTTTCTTTACATTTATCATTGGAATATAAAGGTCAGGATTACTAAGATCTTGATCAAGGTCTGCTGTAATATTCATTCTTCTAATTCCTGGGAAATTACCAAATGCTTTTTGCATAAATGCATCATCTGCATTACCTGTAACATTTGTATTACCTTTTCCCATTTTAAGTCTTGTAGATTCTTGTACGTTAGCATTAGCATAATTGGAACCAAAGTTAGCAATAATGTCTTCTCTGCTAACTTTAATTCTTTGAACTTTTTTAGGATCAGATTCACTCTTGAGAACAACCTCATAGTTATTTCCAGTTTGCTGTACAAATATTCTTGTATCTTTAGAATTTTTACTTTCTAACATACTAGATGCTGTTTCAGGATCATAGTCATTGTCAGCATATGTTCCTCTAGCAATTGTTGCTGTAACAAGAGCACTAACTTTACCTAAAGTTGCTGAAGTAGGAGAACCATCTTTGTCTGCTCCTAATGCTTTGATTTGTGGTACAAAGTCTGTAACAAGAGGTGCAAGTTTTTGATTATATATTTCATTTATTTTCTTGTCTGCATCTTTCTTCACATTAAAATATCCTTTATTACTGTATTCTAAAACCTTCTCAAACACAGCCCTCATTTCAGGAGAACCAGTAACATCTCTACCATACCTAGAAATATCTACATTAATGTCTCCATCATTATATCTTATTCTACCTGCATCTATGTAAATTTTAGCTTTTCCAGATTCTATATTACTAATAATTTCTCTAGGAGTAACTGTTTTAGTAGGAGATATACCTCTTCCAGTTTTAGGATCTCTAGCACTTCCCCATTTTCCACGAAGTGTTATAGGCTTTCCTCCATTTATAGAGTTAGCAAAGTTATTTGCATCTACTAATTTTTGTTTATAGTCACTACTATTTTCAACTTCAGCTGCAGCCTCAGCTCTTAATTGTTCACCTTTTCTTTCTAGTGATGTTAAATAGTTTTGTTGTTTTAGTATCTCTTGAACAGTGCCCATTGCTTTTGCAGGAACATCCATTTTTTTATTCAACATCATATTTATCTGAGTGTCATTATACCCAGCATCATTTAATGTTTTACGTAGTCCTTTTATTTCATTTGCAACACCATCAGAGTGTTCAACATACATTTCATTAGACTTTAATACATTATCTGTTGGATTACCAAGAGTTGTCCATGGGCTATCTACACCATAAATTTCAGCTTTCTTTAAAGCATTTGCTTCAGCATCTAATAATAATTTTTGTTTAGATATATCAATCTCTTGTTGTCTAAGTCCAGTGGTTACACCAAACTCATATCTTTCTCTGTTCTCTTTTTGAATTCTAAGCTTTTGTTCCTCCACCCAATTCAACTGATTTCTTATTGGATTTGCAACATATTGCATAGTCTCATTCTTCCAAGAGAAAGCATTAGATAGTTCTTTTATAAATCCATCTTTGTATATAGAAGACTTTACAGCATCTGGATTTTCTAAAGCATCTTTTAAATTTTGATCTAATTGTTCTTGTAATATTCCTGGTTTTCCTGCTTTTCCAACTAAAGATTCGTAATACTCAATTTGTTTATTTATATTATCTAATTGTGTAGGATCTGATGTAACTTTCTTTTTATCATTTAACAAATCTATGGTAGCTACAGCTTCTGTTTTACTAGACTCATAAATAAATCTAGCTCTTTGCTCAAGGGCCTCTGGAGTTACACCTCTAAACTGGTATCTTGCATCTATTGATAATTGATTAATATCATCAGGAGTAAGAGTTGCAGATATGGCTTGTTTAATTTGTCCTTCATCAATTCCTTCTATCTTATAGCGTTGCATAGCATCAGCTATCTTTTTGGTGTTAACCTTTCCATCAACAACCTCAAAAGGAACATCGTATTCTTGTAACTTAGGATGTAGTAATTTAATAGAATCTAATGCTTTCTTTTTAACATCCGTGTATTGTACATATCTATCTGAGAAATTTCGACCAAGATCTTTAGATGAAACATAAGCGTTTGCTTTTTCATTAAAGTCCCAAATATTAGCCTGAGAAGATTTACCTGCTTTTACAGCAGCTTCCATCTCTTGAGCCTGTTTTCTATACCAAGATGTAGAACTAACTGCAGTTTGTATATCTTTATCCCTTCCAATTTGCTTAGCCATACCTCCAACAGAGTTAACTAATTGGAAGTTAGAGAAGTCTCCAGCAGCTACAGATCTTAAACTACCACCAAGTTCATCAAGTTTAGATTGTAGGTATTCCTTATCTACGTCTCTTATAATATCAACTCCAGCAACTTTGTCTATTTCACCTTGTATTTTCTTATACCCTTCCTCATATTGAGCCTGCTTTTGCATACCCACTTTTACCATAGCATCAACAGGTAGTTGTGCTACGTAGGGGTTAAATTGGGTTATTGCGTCTGTAAAACTTGCCATGTTAAATTAAGTTAGCAAATGTAATTAAAAATAATAAGATTACCAAAAACTGTAATGGTTTTCGGTAATCTTGTATAA
>Ga0181344_1000741_pt1 | contig 12686 bp, 18 predicted proteins | sample Su13VDMLBDD_FD_130098 | JGI IMG/M metagenome (GOLD analysis project Ga0181344, IMG submission 130098) | Freshwater viral communities from Lake Michigan, USA - Su13.VD.MLB.D.D | ecosystem: Environmental > Aquatic > Freshwater > Lake | place: USA: Michigan | collected 2013-07-15
GCGCTGTGACGGAGCTGGGTAACTGAGCAGTCTGCAAAACTGTACAATGGTGAGTTCGATTCTTACCCCGGATGCCATTTTCGGTACAGTAGCACAGTGGTAGTGCAGAGTCTTGATAAGGCTAAGGTCGCAGGTTCAATCCCTGCCTGTACCACCAAATTTTTAACATACAGATGAAGGCGACAAGCTAGTATATGTAGAGCGGTTCTCCACCCTAACATTTACCCGGGCGGGTGATCTCGGTTCGACTCCAAGAACATATATTATGCAACGAAGTAGTAACTGTATGGGACACTGATAGACGATTGTATTTAAAGTGTAACCGGAACAAGTAGAATACAGTTGGAACGTTTCGTGAAGTCCAGTAAACTTTTTTAACTCCAGGGTAGCTCAATGGTAGAGCATCGCGCTGTTAACGCGAGGGTTGTAGGTTCGAGCCCTACCTCTGGAGCCATTTTTTTATTCGATGTCAGCAGGCTCACGATGCTGAGAAAAACTGTATGGTTGCAAACATATAGATCGTGGAGAGTGAGTAGGTTGAAGAGCAACTAAGGCCACCTTTAAACCAACATCGAGTATATGGGCTTGTGGCGTAATTGGCAGCCGCACCAGACTTAGGATCTGGTACCGTAAGGTGTGGAGGTTCGAGTCCTCTCAAGCCCACCAAATTCAACGGTGCATGTAGCTCAATTGGTAGAGCCTTGGCTTGTGGAGCCAACTGTTACGGGTTCGAGTCCCGTCATGCACACCATTTCGCGCTGTGACGGAGCTGGGTAACTGAGCAGTCTGCAAAACTGTACAATGGTGAGTTCGATTCTCACACAGCGCTCCAATTTCTTAAAATAATTCATTGATTTACCAATACATTAAGTTTAATATCTGTATATGCAAAAAGAGCTATATACAAAGGTTCAATATCCTATTCGTCACGACGACTTGAAGTTTGATGGAGATAACATTGTTATTCCATCCTATTGGGCTAATTCAATTCACGACTTCCTCTTTAATGTCAATAAATCTAATATTGACGTAAGTGATATTGAAGATCTCAATAGCCTCAAGAAGTTCATTGCTGATGTTGTTGACTATAAGACTGATAAGAGAGAAAGTGTAAAATCCTATCATTTCGAGGAGACTAATTAATATGGGAATGTTCGATACTATAATTGTTAACCCTAAATTCTCTTTGCCAATGCCAAAGGATGCTAAGGGTTATGTTGGCTCTAACGATTTTCAAACTAAAGAGTTAGATAACTTTCTTGAGACCTATGAAATTCGTAAAGATGGCTCTCTATGGAAGCGTAACTACCAAAAGGAAAACGAAGAAGTAACCTGGAAGAGAGTTAAATGTGGCTCAACCATAATTAACATCTATGACTATCAGGAGAACAACAATGGAGACTTCGATTACTTTATCGAGTATGAATTAATGTTTGCAAAGGATAAAGTAAAGACTGTTAAGATTGTTAAGTTCGAAGCTAATAACAATAGCCAGAGAAAAGAGAATCAAAAGAAGTATGATGAGCAATGGGCCAAGAGAAAAAAGTTCGTGAATACTTGGCTCTTTAAGAACATCTTGGTTCACTGGAATAAGTTTGTTGGAATTGTTTATCGATTTAATACTAAAGTTTTAGGGTTGCTGTCAATTGTTAATTTTAAGCTCATTAATCTTAAGTTCTAATGATACCTAAAGTAATACATTACATCTTTGGTCTTAGAGAAGACTTCTGCGGAAAGCCATTTACTGACTTTCACTATCTAAACATAGTGACTGCCTGGAAGTTAAATCCGAGCTATAAGATTAAGGTGTATTATTATTACAAGCCTCCTGGTTGGCAGTTCGAGGCTCTCTCTACATTTTGTGAGGTTATCAAGTTAGACTCTGTACCTAACACTATTAATGGTAAGCCTGTTAAATGGGGAGAGCATGCTTGTGGTTACTTGAGAGTAAGCAAGCTATTAGAAGAAGGAGGTATCTATTTGGATACTGATGTTGTTTGTATTAAGCCATTTGATGACTTGCTAGACTCTAATTGTGTTATGGGGTTAGAGTACTCTGGTAAGCTTACTTGGGGTCTTTGTGATGCTACTATCTTAGCAGAGAAGGGTAGTGAGTTCATGAAAATTTGGAAACACAATTACGACACAAATTACTCTAATGAGAGTTGGAATACAGATGCTGTAATTGTTCCATTTGAATTAGCTGTTAAGTATCCAAAGACTATTAGAATGGTACCACCAGATTTCTTCTTTAAGTACCCTTGGGATAACGACGGCTTTACAATGATATATAAGGCTATTGCTCCTGTTGATTATGCTTATACATTACATTTGTATGAGTCAAGACCAGGTCACTATAAGGAGCTTTGCAAATATACGTTAGAATCAGTACCTAACATGAAGTCTACGTTGGCCTACATTTACCGTAAAGTTCTGTTCAACGATCAGAGCATCCAGTACGCGGAACCCAACGAGTACATTTTCCTCTGAAATTTCTCGGTTCCTCCTTGCAGTTCCCCTGAGGAACGCCTATATTAAATGGGTAATGAATAAGAACTTCAAGGCTCAGTACACCGAGACTCTCACCGACAAGCAGGCCGCTAACCTCGCTGCCTGGCAGCGTTGGGGTGAGAAGATGAAGATGCTTCGCTCGATCCACGTTGAGCTCGGCCGTGTTAACGAGACTGTTGCTGAAATTACCGAAGATGAACAAAACTAAAGGAATCATTCTCGCTGGTGGTAATGGTTCAAGGTTGTATCCCTTGACCTACTCAATCTCTAAACAGCTGTTGCCTGTTTATGACAAACCTCTAATCTACTACCCACTATCTCTAATGCTCAAGTGTGGCATCAGAGATATTCTAATTATTGTTTCTAAAGACATTTACATCCCACAATTTCAAAAGGCTCTCAAAGATGTAAATGCAAACATTAGCTATCAGGTTCAGCTAGAACCACTCGGCTTGGCCCATGCATTTATCATGGGAGAAAAGTTTATTGGAGATAGTGATGTTTGTCTAATGCTTGGAGATAACCTTTTTTACGGTTCTGGTATCAGTAGTATTACTCTCTGTAATCGTACTAGCAATAATGCCATTTTTGGTGTTCAGGTAAGTAACCCAGAAGCCTATGGTGTTATGAAGTTCAAACAAGAATCTCATAACTATCTTGAATATAGTGCTTTGGAAAAGGTAGTAGAGAAGCCAAAGGAGTTTGTTTCTAACTATGCTGTACCTGGAGTGTACTTCTTTGATAACTCTGTTATGCGCAGAGCCAAAGAGGTTAAGCCATCTGCGCGCGGAGAGCTAGAGATTGTAGATGTAATTAATTCATACATTGCAGATAATAAAATGTATCATGAGATCTTATCAGAAGATACTGTTTGGTTTGACTGCGGGACTCATGACCATTTGCTTGCTGCAGGTAATTTTATTCAAGCAATTCAACAACGAACCAATCAAATTGTAGGAGATATTACTATATGAACGGAAAAGGAGATAAACCTCGCAGTTGCTTTAGTAAGCAATTCTTTAACAACTACGACGAAATTAACTGGAATACTAGTTCAGAAAGCCAATTCAAAGACTCAAAGGAAACCAATGGACAAGATAAACGTAATATTCAGAACTTGCGCGCAACCGAACAGGAGCGTAAAGAGACCTGAATGGATGGACAATAATGGCTTCAGGCCATTTTGGTTTAATAAAGAGAAGTGTTTCAATTCTGTTCAAAACGGACTTGATACATATGACAGTCTCCATGCTCTGTTTGATGGAGATGAAAATGAGCTACCAGACTACATCATACCCGAGACTGTTGAGAACTGCTTAACCTTCAAGGGAGGTAGTGATGCTCATAGTTATCTCTATGTGTTAGAGTATATTAAGAAGAACTTCTCTGAGAACGACTTAATCTACATTGTAGAGGATGACTATTTGCATTTGCCTAATTGGGCTAAGGCTCTTAGAGAAGGTGCTGAGCTAGGTTATACAGATTACTATACATTGTATGACCACCCAGACAAGTATGTAAAAGATAATATTACTCCATGTAAGATCTATGCTACATACAACTACTATTGGAGAACAGCTCCATCTACTACTAACACAGTAGCCTTCCGCTATCAGACGTTAATGAAGCATTGGGATACTCATGTTAAGTTTTGCGACTTGAATGCTGGTATGACTTGGGATCATGCTAAATTCTTGGAACTTAAGAGTGGCTTTAACGCAGAAGTATCTTATCCTATTCCTGGGTTCAGTACTCACTGCGATAGCAGAGCCATCTCTCATATCATTGATTGGGAGAAGGTAAGTAAAAAAGCATGAAAAAACTATTTGTCCATCCAAATCTCTATGCTGCTCTTTCTCCTATTCATGGATATGGAGTGTTCTCTGATAGTTTTATACCAGCTAACACTATCATTGAGGAGTGTCATTACGTTGATGTATGCAATGCTAATGAAAATAACAACGCATGTGTTAAACATCGTTTCTGCTACCCAATGCAGAACCCTGTAAAGTATGTTGTATGTTTTGGTCATGGGAGCGTCTTCAATCACAGTAACGAGCCTAATGCTTTCTGGTACATCGATTTTGAAAAAAATCTTTTTATTTTCAAAACCACAAAAAATATATTTGCAAATCAAGAGGTGGTAGTATATTATGGTAATGAAGGTTATTGGAAAAATGTCAATAGCTGAATAAATACTAATGTAGATAGAGTGCCTTTGTGGCTCAGCGGCGACAGCACGACTTTTGTAAAGTCGTATACAAACACCGGGGGTTCGAGTCCCTCCAAAGGCTCCATCTTTTCGTAGATCAGTTGTAAAAATGACTACCGGTCTTCATAAATAATAATATGAAGTTAACTGGTAAATGTCTCAATTGTCAATTAGAGTTTTCATTTAATGATAAAGTAAAAAGAGGTAAATATTGCTCTACAAAATGTTCTGGTGAACATAGGTATAAAATAAAATCAGAAGAAAGAGTTGAAAAGTTTAAACTGGGACTTATTCCTGAACAATGTAGAGTCACAATTAAAAAGCTATTAATTGACAAATTTAATGTTGAAGAAAGATGTTCTATTTGTGGAATAAAAGAATGGAATAATAAAAAACTGCCTTTCATCCTTGACCATATAGATGGAAATGCATACAACAATAACATAAATAATTTAAGATTTGTATGTAGTAATTGTGATAGCCAGTTACCAACATACAAGAAACGAAACAAACTTGGTAGATCTAAAAGAAAGCTATTGAAAGGAAATTAATATTATGGGCAAGTCATACAAGCAAGGTAAGAATCGCGACAAGTACAGCAAAGAAATTAAGAAGAAGACAAAGAATAAAAACTACTCAGTACAGCCTTTCTTAGAGTTAAACGAAACTGAAAAATGAACCTTTTAATAGGTCTCGCCTTGTCAATCCTAGTATATGTTATAGGTTGGCATCAATTATACGGTCAATTCATCCACGAATTCTACCGTAAACACCAAATGTGGCTTATACTGCTAAGTGTGCCATGTACATACTTAGCAGTATACTCTAACAAGTTAACTACAGAGTATTTCGATGGTAAGGTATGGCCTAATAGAATTATTTCCTTATCAATTGGATTGATTGGTTTCTATATTCTCTCATCTGTATATTTTGACGAGAAACCTACTATTAAAACAGCTGTAGTTATTTCATTAGCTCTTGCAGCTGTAGTATTGCAGATAGTATGGAAGTGAGTATATAAAGTATGAGTTTGATGGGTATTCACTTTAGCCACGATAGTACCGTGGCTTTCTCCCCAGATGGTAAAAGATTTGTAAGCTATGAATTGGAAAGACTTATCAAAGAGCGATACTTTCCAATTGACTACAAATTAATGACCCATAAACCATACTTGACAGAGCAATCGGAATTAATTGCCAAGACAGTAGCTGATCAAGTAAAGAAAGAGTTTGGAGAAGACTGCTTATCAATAGACTCTCTTACAGTAGATCAATTATACCCAGTAGACTCAGTAGCTGCTAATCGCAAAGACTTTTTAGATCAGATTAAAAAGTACTTTGATGTAAAGTGTGAACCTAGAATAATTGATCATCACAGAGCTCATGCCTTCTCTGCCTTTTATCAATCTCCATTTGAAGAGGCTCTAGTAGTAACATTAGATGGAGGTGGTTATAAGAAAGATAATGCCTCTACTCAATACTTCACAATACACTACATGAACAAAAATGGTGTAGATCGTCTCATAGCAGACAACAATATCCATATATGTAGTTTGTATAATGCTTTTCCATATCTCACAAAAGATATTAGAGGCAATATTAACTCTGTACCAGGCAAGGCTATGGGTATGCAGTCTTATGGTACGGTATACGATAAGCTCTATAGAAAGCTGAAACCATTGTTCTATGGCTTTGATTGGTATTATACAGTTACAAAGCCAGATGGTACAGCTATAATTGAGAACGATTACATTTACAATGTAGTTGAAGAACTTTTCGGGCTTAAAAATATTAGAGAGAATAAATTAGACTTCTGGCAAGGAGCAGATTTGTTGGCTACTGTACAGCAATTGTTTGAAGAGGTTGTTATTGAAAATTTAAAACCCTATGTCTATCGATATAACTTGCCAATTGTAATGACTGGAGGAGCTGCTCTAAACGTACTTACCAATACAAGAATAAAGAATGAGTTTAAACTACCTGTATTTGTGCCATGTAATGCTAATGATACTGGCACAGCAGTTGGAGGAATCTTTGATGTTGTTAAACCAAAAGAACAAGTTAACCTAGCCTTTGCTAACTTTGATTTGTTTGATAGAGACAAACTACCAAATTATATTAGAGACAGAAACGGTAGATTAACAAACAATCAAGAACTTATCTCTCATATTAGAGCTGGAAAGATAATTGGCATTGTAAAGGGCAAATCTGAGTGTGGCCCTAGAGCTCTAGGCAATCGCTCTATTATTTGCGATCCTTCATTTAAGAACATGAAGGACATTCTCAATCAGAAGGTAAAGCAGAGAGAGTGGTACAGACCCTTTGCTCCAATGGTGTTGCAGCATGAGGCTAGCGAGTACTTTGTATGGGATAATTCAGAAGCCCCATTTATGAGTTTTTCAGCTCATGTAAGAAGCAAGTATCAAAAATTTCTAGCCAGTATTACTCATGTAGACTATTCAGCTAGAATACAGACAATTAATGAACAAGACAATCCTTGGTATTACTCTCTGTTGAATGATATGAAAGCTACAGGTTTACCAGTATTGCTCAACACTAGCTTTAATATTAGAGGCAATCCAATTCTTAATACTATAGAAGATGCATTCTATGTATTAGACAATACTGAATTGGACTTGTTGTATATTGAGGGTTACTTGTTCAGTAAATAGAAGCAAACTGCTCTATAGACTCTTTGAGGTTAGAGATTTTTTTAACCTCATATGTAACACCCTTTTTATAATTGCTTTCTCTTAGAGCTTTTGCAAACTCTTTGTGAAAGTCTATATTTTTTATAGGGAGCAACTCGTTTTCTGAAATGTGTATGTGTTCAATATAATTAATATTGCTATTAAACTCTTCTATTGGATCTAGGTTCTCATTAATAAGATTATGAGTATCAATCATAGTTTTTATATTAATAAGTCTAAAACGCTTTAAGTAGCTAGTAATCTCAGAACAACTAAAGAAGTATCCCCCTTTATATTGCCTACAATTAGGTTCAATGACCACTTTTATATTTTTACCGTCTAACAGTTTATCGAGATTATAGATTACACTTTCAAGTTTCTCTTCCCAGTCTTTTTCTTTCTTCCTTAAATTAGGAGAACCTAGAACTAGAACCTTGGCTCCTAGAGTCTCAGCATAGTTTACAAGCTTGCTAAAGTGGTTGAATACTCCTTCATTGTCACACATAGAAGAGACTGGTACATTAAAGAAGAGAGATTGTAGAGAATAGCATTTTAATACATTACTATTCAACTCTGATTTAAATTGATTTAAACTGGTTTGTGAGAGTGAATCCCAAGGGGCTATCTTTGGGAGTACACCCTCTACATAGCTAAAACCATTATTATAAAGAAGATTGTATATTTCTTCCGAACCTTCTTTATCAAACGCTAGTTGACTTAGACCTATATTCATTTACAAAATTCTTAATACCGTCAAAGGATGCAGCGGGAGATTGCAAATATCCAGAAGAATCTAACATGGTTCTATAATCGTAGTAAGCAAGATTCTTTCTAGAAACCTTAGTTTTATATTCTGGAAACAATTCATTTAGTATTCTAGTAGTATCTATTCCAGCTGGAAACAGATTAAAAATTATTTGGTTGCTATATGTAGAGGAGTAGTATTCTACATCAAACACTAGATTTTTCAAATTGTACCATTGAAATACAGAATTAACATTAATATTTTCCACATTGTTATTATTCAAGAAGTCATATAGCACATTCTTTTTAATGTCAGGGCTATACAAAGCAGGCAATCTGAATATTTTAATATTGTTGTATTTCAACAACTGCTTAACCATTACTTCAAACAAGTATCTATTAGTACCGTAATTAAGAGTTGTAACAGTTGGTACAGTATTCTCATCCGATCTCAAGTTAGACTCGCAGTATATATCTATAGTAGAAAACAAGAAAACTTTATTATACTTCTTCTTTGAGATAATATCAATAATGGCCTGAGCATTCTTTAAATCAGTATAGGGATCTTTATTAACAAGCCATTTAGTAGCTGGTAAACAAGATAAGTAGAGGTCACAATCATCTGGAACATTATATTCAGAGATGTTTTTAGAATTAAACTCAAAGTCAAATGAAATAGACTTCTTTAGAGTTGTACCAATCAAGCCAGTATTACCAATTAAAATTTTCATCTTACGTGTTTTGCTTTTACTGCAGTAGATTTAAGTACCATGTAATCTTTTAGCAAGTCTTTTAATATTCTTTCAGGGTAGGAGCAATAAAAATAGTAAAAGGATTTAATATGTCCTTCTTCATTTAACCCAGGCTTTACCTTGAGTGAGTAAACATTATCTGTCTTTTTTAAACTGCTTTTAAACTTTTCCAATGACTTAAAATTAATTGTTTCGTACTTTTTAATATATTCTTCGTATATTTCATGCATTGAGCAGTAAGTCTTCATAACTTTCTCACTGCCATAAGCATAGAAATCGCATATGATATTGGAATGTTCAAATACATGAACATCTTTTAGCTTAAAATCATAATACATCTTGTTACAAGTCATACATCCAGCACCAGAGCCTGAATCTGGATGAATATGAGCTTTATCATCAGATGTAAAAATTAAATCATGGTTTCTAATTTCGTCAAATAAAGCTGGGGTGATATTAAATGTCTCAATTTGAGTATCAAATCTAAATTTAAACACAGCCTTGTATGTTGTTCCAGTTTCTTTTTTAAACTGTTCCATCAACTCATGGCTTCTATATATTGAATAAAGCTGAGATTTAATAAAAGGCTCTGGGGAAGAAAAATTAAAATACGTATTTTCGCTCTTTGGTAGATTTTTAATGAAAGCTTTATTGTTTTCCATAACAAGCTTTCTTACATTTGGAATTTGCTGTATATCAGCTTTAATCTTATCAGCCTGAACTTTATCATCAAGATTAGTCTCTTTACCCTTAAAACCGTAATTATCCCAGGTGTGAACAAATACATCGAAAGGCTGCTTTTTAAGTTTGTTTCTTAAAGAGTCTAATATTGTATTTTTGCGAATATGACCTGATAGCAAAATAGCAATCTTATCTGTAGAGGCAGAAGAGGCTTCAATTAACCCTTGTAAACGCTTATACTCCTCACAATCGTTTAACTCTCTTTCAAAAGACTCATAAGACTTATTTCCATGAGCTCTAACATCCGCGGTAGTTGGATCGCGTTGAAGGTATTTGATATAAAGTTCACCCAGCTGCTCTCTTGTCATAAAAATTGTATATGTAGCTTCTAACGAAATCTTCTATAATATATATTCCCTGTATCTTTCCAGTGAAACAATGTATTATATTATTTTCTGGTATAATTATAGGAGCTCTGTTATCTGATCCACTAACAATCTTTGATTTAGTTGACAAATAATAACTGTAGTATTCAAAATGCTTATCAAAATCAATAAAATAATCTTTAACTTTACTTACAATCTTACTTCTATTATCATCAAAAAAGCTAGTTCCATCAATTTCAGTTCTATATTTTTCTAATTGTTTTATCTCTTTAAACTTCTTTATTGGCGTGAATTCTACGTCTGTTAATGTGAAAAGATCATTTTTGTATGGATATATACTGAAAAAACTACCATCTACTAAAGTAAGAGCATCAAAAGGTGTTTCCTTTATTTTCTTGTATAAATAAGAAACAGTAAGCTCATAGTAACATTCTGGTTTCTTTAAATTGATTAAACAATTATTAGTACAGTCAATTACAAAGTCATATCTTTTAGCCAGTTTATCTAGCTCATCTTTACATACAGTCTTTTTTATGTGAAAGTTACTTAATTCATTATTAAAAAACTCATGAGCACTTTCAAAATCTATCTGCCTTTCAGAAACATTAATACAACCCTCTACTCCTTTTAAATTAGGTTTATTAACTATTTGATGAGAATAAGAATTGAATATATCATTAAATGTTCCAAGGTCAATTATTGACTTATCCTGTACAACACCATACCAATTATTAGCTAATGGTTTAGTTAAGAAATTATAATCAGCTAAAAATCTATCAAAGGTGGTTCTGCAAAGCTCTCTTGTTTTATGGCTTCTGGCGTAATGATAACCTAAATGCAGCCTATTTTGATTATTGAATGAAGTCTCTAAAAACAGTTTCGAGTTTTTCTCGTAAATGTTAACCTCGTGACCTTGAATAAAGAGCTTAGTGGCTAAGTGACATCCAACCCAACCACCACCTATAATAGCAATTTTCATTAGAGTATTTTCACCATACCTTTTCCACCTCTACCGTTAGTCTGGCCCCAATTGGCCTTATTTTTGTATACATCCAACCCTGGATAGTATTCAACAACTCTAACAGTGTTAGAACCATACCAGTTATTTATGCCTTTCTTCTCCATTGAGACACTAGAAGGGAATACTAAAGGAGCTGGATTGGTATTGAATAAAATGTAATCCTCATTCCACACCCCCCAATCTTTCCACTTGTTCATAGAAGCCTCAGAATAGTCTTTATTCTTGATCTTCATTAACATATCCTTTACTGTTAGCAAATAACTATACTTGTATAAGCCAATAGACATACAAGGATGGTGTTTCATAGCTATCTTATCTGGAAGAGATTTAGGAATGTTAAATAGCTTCTCTTTAAAAGCTGGTCCTACCTTACAGGTATCGTGAATAAGAAACCAGTAATCGCTTTCCATTTGTTTGTCAACAATCTCTATTAAAGGAGAGTATTCATATGAGTTATGATCTAAGAAATGGAATTGTACATCCTTATGAACTTCTTGCTTATACTCATCGTAACCTCCAACAAATACATGAATACTTTCTTTTTCAATACCAGCCTCTAATAAAGTAGGCATTAAGACTGGTAGAGATTTATCTTTAAAGTTCTTGTTGCTAGCAACTGCTATTTTAACTTTAACGTCTTGAGCTTTTTCTTTGAACCAATTTATCGACTTATACTCATTACAATTTAAGAGCTCTTCTTCAAAAGCTTTGTAGTTCTTCCTACCATGTACATTCCACTCAACACCATTAAAATCTCTTAGCAGATACTTGTTAAACAATTCAGAAAGCTGCTCTTTCGTCATATTACATTTCTTTGCTCTTAATGTAGGATTCTCCGTATGCCTCCAACTCTCCAGTAACCTTTTGAAACTCAATCTGAGACATCTTATGCCAATTCTTTAGCATCTTAACAAGCTCATCAGCTCTCTCTTTGCAGCCTTCTAATGGCTTACTGTCTTCGCGAGCCTTTGCATGTTTAATTGCCTGAGTGTATGGAACTCTTTTAGCCTTGAAGTGAGCAGCGGTTAAAAGAGAAGGTCTCCCTTTTTCTTTAGCTGCCTTAGCAATCTTCTCAGCTCCGGCTTTTCTTGTTTCTAGGAATTCTGGTAAGGTTTCAGGAGTACCTTTGGTTGATTTTTCTAGGAGAAAATTTAGTTTGTTATCGAAGTTCATAAAGTTATTTATCCGCAATGACCGCACTTATTATCTTGTATAGCAGATATCTTTTTATTATCTATTAAACCATATAAATCTGTATAAAGTTCGTTTACTAGCTTATCAATTACTTTTACAGTTTTAGGTACATATGAGTTATCTCTTTTGGCCATTGTATCATTTAATTTTTCTGTAAAGAAAAAAACTCTATCTTGAATTTTTTCATTCAAATCTGTCATATTTTTTATTTATTCTGCTGGATTTCTGAATCTAGGGAGCCTATCATATCTGTATGAACGTTCACGTCAGTGAAGAGATTAAGAAGAAATACCCGAATATGGAATTTCGTGGTAAGCCTCATGAGCGTAACGGGCGAATTGTCATTGAGGCTCATATGCCCGCTCAAGATCTCTCTTACTGGTACAGCTTTGAAGAAGATTTCTTCTGGCTTATGTCAAGTGGCATTCCTGATTATAAGTTGCCTAACGTTAAATAAGGGTCATTAGCTCAATTGGTTAGAGCAGAGAACTCATAA
>Ga0181344_1000742_pt1 | contig 12676 bp, 16 predicted proteins | sample Su13VDMLBDD_FD_130098 | JGI IMG/M metagenome (GOLD analysis project Ga0181344, IMG submission 130098) | Freshwater viral communities from Lake Michigan, USA - Su13.VD.MLB.D.D | ecosystem: Environmental > Aquatic > Freshwater > Lake | place: USA: Michigan | collected 2013-07-15
AGACTTCAAGCAAGCCGCCAAAACAAGAAAAGAAGTCATTACTGACAAAATGAAGGATATGTAATGAAACACATGACAAGAAGCTACCCGCCAGAAAACGCTATGCTGCGCCCGCACAAAGAATCCACGCTTGAAAAACAACAGAAAAAGCGTCAAGACCATAATCCTCCATTGGAATTAGACGATAGCGGTATTCTGAATAAAAAAGCTAACGAAAGAATGAAGCGTAAAGAAGCGTTGTCAAAGGCCATGAATAAGTACCATGACCCAGACATCGTAGGCTAAATTTCAATTTGAAAACCTTTCCCAAAAATTGTGATTTGTATACAAATCCATGATTTTGTTTTAAACAGGTTGTCATCCCCCGCCCTTCATTATCTGCTTAAATTGTAGGCATGCCATAGCGATGAGTTTAGGGGGACTCTGCGCCCCTGTTTCCCACCTGGTATAGGTTACCCGATGGACGCCTAATAAATTGGCTGCAGCCTCCTGAGTAAGTCCTAAAGACCTCCTCCACTTAAATAAGTCGTATTCCATGCAAAATCCCCGCAAATAATAGGTAAACACTCTCCCCTAGGGGGTCAAAACCCTAGCAGTCCTGTAGATAAGAGGGCAACAGTCCTGTAGACGCTACCCCCTACCCTTTAATACTCTAAGCCTGCACAATCCATAGTAGTGTGCTGATTATTTATTAAAGCAGTTCTAAGACCTTTTAAAGCTCTTCGTAGCATCCAAATATTAGGCTCTACCTTTTCAGCCTCCTCAATAATCACATAGAGAAGCCCTAAAAGTTCGTCTTTATCGTCATAATCCATATATAAGGCAGATTCTAGAATGTTGTTATTCATTTCTAGCTTTGCAATCTGTTCGGCTGGCGTTACTTTCTTTTGTGGTAGTTTTTTAGTGGTCATTTCATTTCCCCTGTTTTAAGTAAGTTAGCAATTAAAACCTGTAAGTCCAAAGTATTTTGGGCTAGATAACTTGTATAGCGCCCTAAGTCACCCCTAGCAAATGGGTCTAAGTCCGCCTCAATAGCGCCTAGAACCTCCCTTATTTCCTTTATTAGCTTTTCTTTGTTCATAAAACCCCCTTGTATTTAGAACCATCCCATACCTCTAAATTGTCAATAATTACCCCTTGAGTGCTACGCTTGGCCTCAGACAATGCGCCCTCAGTATTTTTTGCGCCAATCATAATCCACCCATATCTGCCCTTGTAGCGATATGAGGTCAAACTTGATATAGCGCATGGCTTATCCCAATGATTCATACTGTTTCCCCTTTAATCCAAAAACCATTAAGACACTTTGTGCCGTCATCTTCTAGCATATCGTCAATGGAATTGTATAAACCCACATATTCGTCAGATATACAGACCACTTTGCCACTTGATAGAGTCAAAATATCCACCATACATCCACCGCCCGTATTGTAGGACTCTGTTTTTTGTACATATACCATGTGATTCCCCTTTAAAATGGGCTGAAATAGCCCTTGTAATGCGTTTAAATGATACCTTTAGCGGTTAAATGCCATATAAGCTGAGAAATCGCCAAAAGAAAGATAATTAAAACAACTGCGTGCCAATTTTTCATATAAACCTCCTTAGAACTGTTGATATACAAAATAACCATAGGAAGGCTCACCAACTAGCATAGTGTTATCTTCTAAGTGATGTCTAACAGCCTCAATTTTTTCTTCTTCTGTTTCAATACCTTCTAAGTCTATTGAATAGCTAGAGGCTATTTCCTCATAGTCTGATTCACTATACTCACAGCAAATACAGATAACATCTAATTCGATTGGTTCGCCTATATCTTCCTCAACTGATTCAAGATACTCATAGATAAGGTTTAAAGCCTCATAAGAGAACTGAGAACCTCTATCCATACTATTGAAAGCATTGTGAAAGTCTGAGTTGTTTACTGTCTGTATCATTGTGATTCCCCTTTTGAAACTGTTAATAAATAGGTGCAGTAAGTTGTTTCTCCATCGTTCCCTAGTTTCCTAGAGTCTTTACTGTTTATCGCTGGCTCTTTCGAGTGCTTACATCAGCGGAACCTTCACAACCTACTGCATAACTGAATTGTAGCGTTCTGTTACATACATACTATAGGTACTTTCCCTAGTTTTGTGTATTTATTTCATTGTGTTGTTTTTATGCTATAGTGCCTCAATAGAATCAATGGCTTAGAGTTTAATTAATTCCTTAATTGCTGAAAGTTATAAGAATGGCTGAAACCATAAGAAATACATCTGAAGTAATTACCATTAATCCTGATGGTTCAATAGCTAAACCCTCAAAAAGACTTCCACCAAATGCAGGAAAAGGCCGTCCCGTTGGTGCAGTCAATAAACATACTGCCATTGCGAAGGAAGCTATTGCCAAATTCGTAGATAAGAACTCTCCCAGGATGCAACATTGGCTTGAGGAAGTAGCCTCTGGTATTCCTAAGACTGATAAGGAAGGTTGCATAAGATACGATAAGAATGGAGACATCGTGTGGATAGTCCCACCTAATCCAGAGAAAGCCTTTTTAATGTTGCAAGCTGTAATGGAGTATCACCTTCCTAAGTTGGCTAGGGTTGAGAGTGTTGGAGATGAGGCAGCCCCTCAACGCATGGTCATATCTTGGAAAAGACCCGAATGAATGAGGGAGTCTTAGAAGTAGAGATGGACTATTGCCCTCGTAAAGTATTCGAGGACTTCCACGATAGACAAGAAAGATGGTCGGTAATAGTAGCCCATAGGCGGTGCGGTAAGACTGTCCTCTGCATTAACGACTTAATCTATAGGGCACTCATAGATGACAAGGAAGATGGCAGATACGCTTATGTTGCCCCTTACTTTGCCCAGGCTAAGTCTATAGCCTTTGACTACTTGGTACGCTTTAGCAAGCCTGTAGTGGCTAAGGTAAACCAATCAGAGTTATGGGTAGAGTTAGTCAATGGGGCTAGGATTAGGCTATTCGGTGCAGACAATCCAGATACATTACGGGGACTATATCTAGACGGATGCGTTCTAGATGAGTATGCAGACATGAAGCCTAGTATCTTTGGGGCTGTCCTGAGACCGTTATTGGCAGACCGCAAAGGCTGGTGCACTTTTATAGGGACTCCAAAGGGGCACAATAGCTTTTGGGAGGTCTATAACAACGCTACTCAAGACCCCTCATGGTATGTCAAAGTCCTACGGGCTAGTCAGACGGGGCTACTTGATAAAGCCGAATTAGAAGATGCAGCCAAAACAATGACCCAAGACCAATACTTACAAGAATTTGAATGTGACTTTGAATCTGCAATCCTAGGGGCTTACTATGGTAAAGAGATGAGGCAATTAACTGATGGGGGGCGTATAACCGAGGTCGAGTATGACCCTCTATTCCCTGTGCATACGGCTTGGGACTTGGGGTACTCAGACGATACGGCTATATGGTGGTATCAGGTAGTGCATGGTGAGATTAGACTCTTAGACTATCACTCCTCTAATGGTCAACCTGTCGCTTTCTATGCGGGGATTATTCAGTCTAGGGAGGCAGAGAGGGGCTATACCTACGGGACTCATTGGTTGCCCCATGATGCTAGGGCTAAGACACTCTCATCTAATCGTAGCGTAATTGAACAACTAGGCGATAAGATACCCCTAAAAACAATTAAGATAACCCCTAATTTAAAATTACAGGATGGCATCCAAGCCAGCCGATTAGCCTTGACTCGGGCATGGTTTGACCATAAGTGTACAGATGGCATAGAGTGTCTAAGACAGTACCAAAGGGAATACGATGAAGATAAAAAGGTATTCAGGGATAAGCCTCGCCATGATTGGACTTCTCATGGTGCTGATGCTTTTAGGTATTTAGCGATTGTATGGAAAGATGAGGCGAAGATTGTTGACCCCGAAGCACCTATACGGGGGGTATTTGTTGGTCAAACTGAAGTCAGTCTTAATGACTTATGGAAAGAGACTAAGGTAAAAGCAAACAATAGAATATAAAAAAGGTAAAATAAGCAAACATTTCGCCAAATATTCAAACATTAAGGCAATTCTATGGCAAACGATAAAGCAACAGTCAATCATACCTACGAAGATTGGTATAAAACCATCATGGGGTACGAACGCAGCTACAAGCGTTGGGAAGCCAGAGTTGACCGCATAGTTAAAAAGTACAAAGATGATTCCAGATACGATAGAAATCCTAACGCAAGATTTAATATACTTTGGTCCAATGTCCAGACTATTCAGCCAGCTATCTTTGCAAGACTGCCTAGACCTGATGTTAGTCGTAGGTTTAGAGATAATGACCCAATAGGTCGTGTAGCCTCTTTAATGCTAGAGAGGGCATTAGAGTTTGAGATTGAACATTATGGTGACTATAAGTCAGCCATGAACAACGCAGTTTTAGACCGTTTATTAGGTGGTCGAGGTGTAGCTTGGGTGCGTTACGAACCGCATATTGTTGGCGAAGAAGCAGGTATGTCAGGAGAAGATACACCTGATGATGGACTCAGCGTTACAGAAGATAGTGACGAAGCTGAAACACCTGATGCAATGGAGAATGAATCACAGGAAAGAATTGAATACGAGTGCTGCCCTGTAGATTATGTTCATTGGCGGGATTTTGGTCATACTATTGCCCGTACATGGGAAGAAGTAACAGCAGTATGGCGCAGAGTGTATATGTCTCGCCCTGCCCTCGTTGAACGCTTTGGCGAAGAAATGGGCTACAAAATCCCATTAGATACAAAACCTGACGATTTAAAACAATCCTACAAATCAGATGACGGGGTATATGAAGCCGTTATTTACGAGGTATGGGATAAAGAAACAGGTAAAGTCTTATGGATTAGCAAATCACTCGGCAAAATTGTCGATGAAAGAGATGACCCATTACAATTAGAAAACTTCTGGCCTTGTCCTAAGCCACTCTATGCAACCCTAACTACAGACAGCTTAGAACCAATCCCTGACTTTACTATCTACCAAGACCAGGCAAGGGAATTAGATGTTCTGTGTGACAGAATTGACGGTTTAATTAACGCCCTTAAAGTGCGTGGTGTATATGATGCCTCGGCTTCTGAACTACAACGCCTATTCTCTGAAGGCGAAAACAACACTATGATTCCAGTAAGCAACTGGATGGCTTTTGCTGAAAAGCAAGGCATGAAAGGTGCTATTGACCTAGTAGACCTAACCCCATTTGCAAGCGCTTTGATGTCTTGCTATCAAGCAATGGAACAAGTTAAAGGTCAAATCTATGAATTAATGGGTATTGCCGACATTCAGCGTGGTCAAACTGACCCTACTGAAACTCTTGGCGCACAGATTATTAAGTCAAATAACGCTGCTGGTCGTCTAAAAACTCAACAGCACGCAGTCGTAGACTTTGCAACCTCATTACTCTGCATTAAAGCGCAGATTATTTGCAATCATTTTACTGATGACACGCTTGTTAAGATTTCTGGCGCAATGCAACTGTCCCAGCAAGACCAACAATACATTCCGCAAGCGATTGAACTGTTAAGAAACGAAGCAGCTAAGAATTTCCGCATTGAAGTCACTTCTGATTCAATGATTTACCAAGATGAACAGCAAGAAAAAGCCGATAGAACTGCATTTTTAGCTGCCGTTGGTCAATTTGTATCTATGGCGCTTCCTACAGCGCAAGCTGCACCTGAAATGACGCCAATGTTGCTAGAAATGTTGAAATTTGGTGTAACTGCGTTCAAAGCAGGCAAGCAATTAGAGGGAATTATTGACCAAACTGCTGATGATATGAAAAAACAGTACGAAGCTACTAAAGGTCAGCCTAAACCACCTCCTGTTGAGATTCAAAAAGCCCAAATGGACTCACAAGGCAAGATGCAACATCTTCAAATGACTGCACAGCTTGAACAAGCTAAGTTACAAGGTCAAATGGAACTTGAAAAAGCTAAACAAGAATACCAGGCGCAAGAAAACCAACTTAAATTCCAACTTGAAGAACAACGCAATCAGATGGACAGAGAGATGGAAATGAAAGTTGCCCAAATGAAGATGATGACTGAGAGAAACACTCAAGTCTTGTTGGCTCACATCAACAATGGCGCAAAGATTGAAGTAGCCCGTATTGGTTCAGATGATTCAGATGGCACACAAGCCTATATGACTGAACAAGACATGGCTAAGTCAATGGAATCACCAATGCAACCTATTGCAGACGCTATTGGTAGTGGAAATATGCAAATGGCGCAAGCAATTACAGCATTAGTAGATACAATTAATGCCCAACATAACCGCCCTAAAACGGTGGTTAGAGGTCAAGACGGCAAAATCATTGGAGTTCAATAATGGCTATTACAGTCAAGCATAGTAAGGTTTCAACGATACCTGACGGTACAGACACATCCGTTGTTAGACCTAGCGATTGGAATGATGACCATGTATTAACAGGTACTATTCCTGTAGCCAATGGTGGTACAGGTGCATCAACGGCTAGTGATGGTTTAAATAACCTTCTTCCTAGCCAAACTAGCAATACTGGCAAAGTTTTAACAACCGATGGAACTAATGCTTCTTGGGTTACCAATGGTTCAGGAACAGTTACTTCTGTTGCGGCAACCGCAGGCATAGGAATAAGCGTTACTGGCAGTCCTATAACAACTAGCGGTACTTTAAATATTACCAATACTGCTCCTGACCAAACAGTAGTTTTGACCGCAGGAACAGGAATATCTACTACTGGTACTTACCCTAATTTTACTATTACTAACACAAGCCCTTCTGCTGGTGGTGATGTAGTAGGCCCAGCTTCCGCAACGGATAACGCTGTAGCTAGGTTTGACACCACTACAGGCAAGTTAATTCAAAACAGCGTAACTTTGATTGACGATACAGGTAATGCTAGTGGCATCCTTTCACAGCAATTTAGCAATGGTTCAGCCGTAACTTTAGCCGCAGGAAAGATTTGGTATGACGGTTCTACTGGTGCTTGGAACGCTGGTATGGGTGGTGGCAACATTACTCAACAGATTGGTGAAGAATTGTTTGTTTACGGTAAGGCTAGTGCCGCAATAACTGATAGCCCATTACAAATTGTTTACCATACAGGCACAGTTGGTGCTAGTGGTGTCATTACTTTTGCCCCTACCATTGCAGGAATTACAGATGAAAACGCCATTATTGGTGTTGCAACAGAAAGTCTTGCTTTAAATGCTTTTGGTCGTGTTACTTCTTTTGGCGTGGTTCGTGGAATTACCACTAACGGCACAGCTTTTGGCGAAACATGGGCTGATGACGATGTTATTTGGTACAACCCTGTAACTGGAAATCCAACCAATGTAAAGCCATCCGCACCTAATATTAAGTTTCAAATTGGTCTTGTAATTAAAGCTGGTTCAGGTGGTTCAGGTTCATTTCAAGTTGCTTTAGTGCAAGGAACAGCACTTGGCGGTACAGATTCAAATGTAAAACTTAATGGCGTAACAAATGGTCAAATTATTAGTTATGACGGTGGCAATGGTTATTGGAAAAACACCGATTTAACCGCAGGAACAGGCATTTCTATTAGCGAAACAGTCAATGGCGTTTTGACTGTTACCAATACAAGCCCATCTAGCGGTGGTACTGTAACTAGCGTAACTGGTACAAGTCCTGTAGTTTCTAGTGGTGGTAATACCCCTGCTATATCTATGCCAGCCGCAACTACTTCTGTAAGCGGTTATCTTACAAGCACAGACTGGACAACATTTAACAATAAAGGTAGCGGAACGGTTACTTCTGTAGCCGCAACTGTACCTAGCTTTTTAAGTGTTACAGGTAGCCCAATTACAACTAGCGGTACATTAGCATTAACCTATTCAGGAACAGCTTTACCAATACTTAATGGTGGTACAGGCCAAACAACTGCAAACGCAGCATTTAACGCTTTAGCCCCAAGTCAAACAAGCAATAGTGGTAAATACTTAACTTCCAATGGAACAGATACATCATGGGCAAGTTTAGGTAACGCTTATTCTCGTACCAGTTTTACAGCCACAGCAGCACAAACAACTTTTACAGTAGCCTATACCGTTGGATTAGTTCAAGTTTATGTTAACGGTGTATTGCTAAATGGTGCTGATTACACGGCTACAAACGGCACTAGCGTAGTTTTAGCAGTAGCTTGTAACGCTGGAGAAATTGTTGAAGTATTGGCTTTTACTTCATTTAGCGTAGCAAGCACAGTTAGTTCATTTAGTGCAGGAACTACAGGGTTAACCCCAAGCACAGGAACTACAGGAAATGTAACTTTGGGCGGTACTCTTGCCGTAGCAAACGGTGGTACTGGGGTAACTACAAAAACAGGCACAGGTAATGTTGTTTTATCTACAAGTCCTTCTTTAACAACCCCTGCAATAGCAGGTGCAACTTCAGGAAGTATTACTTTAGCTGTACCTGCGGTTGCTGGTACTAATACCATTACATTTCCAGCGTCTACAGGAACAGTATTTTTAGGTTATCCAGTAAATTATTTAATGGCTGCAGGCGGTGGCGGTGGTGGCGGTTCGATTGCGGCTGGCGGTGGTGCGGCTGGCGGTGGTGCTGGTGGATTAATTTCAAATATATTAATTGCAAGTAGTGGTACTGTTTACACTATTACTGTTGGTGCAGGCGGTGCAGGCGGTATTGGTAGTGCATCTCCAACTGCCGCAACAAATTCATCTATTACAGGATTAATAGAGGCAGTAGCTGGCGGTGCTGGCGGTTACAACAACACTACTACAACATCTATAGCTGGTGCTTCAGGCGGTTCAGGTGGTGGTGGAGCTTATAGAAGTGTTGGTGGTAGTGGAACTTCAGGGCAAGGAAATGCTGGCGGTAATGGATTAAATTCTGCCACAAATTATCCTGGTGGTGGTGGTGGTGGCTCAGGTACTGCTGGAGTTACTGCACCTTCAGGCACAGTTGGTGGTGCTGGTGGGGCAGGAACATCAAATTCAATAACTGGTTCTGCTGTTATTTATGCCGCAGGTGGTGGTGGCGGTACTTATCTTGGTGGAACTGCTGGTGCTGGTGGTTCATCAGGAGTAGGCGGTGCAGGCGGGGTAGCTAACGCTACTGGTAGTGCAGGAACAGTTAATACGGGTTCAGGTGGTGGTGGTAGCGGTTGTACTGCACTTTTAGCAGGAACAGGTGGTGCAGGTGGCTCAGGAGTTGTTATTTTATCTATTCCAACTGCATACTATTCAGGGACAACAACAGGTTCACCAACCGTTACAACTTCAGGTTCAAATACTATCCTTAAATATACATCTTCAGGGACATATACAGCATGAGTTATTACGCTAAAGTTTGTAATGGAACGGTTACTCAAGTGATTTCTGCCGAAGCAGACTTTTTTACACATTTTGTAGATACAAGTCCTGGCGAGTGGATTCAAACTTCTTACAATACAAGGGGTGGAATTCATTATGGCCAAGATGGTCAACCTGATAATGGTATAGCTTTGCGTGGTAACTATGCAGGAATAGGCTATATATACGATAAAACAAATGATGTATTTTATCCCCCACAACCATATCCTAGTTGGACTATAGAAGCTCCTACATGGACTTGGACACCCCCAACACCTTATCCTACAGATGAAAATAAATACAACTGGGATGAAACAACTAAAACTTGGGTAGCTATATGACAATTCCACGCAATTTATCGTTTTTAGCAGATGGTGCAAGTTCTACTGGTGTTCTTAGTGTTCCTTTTGGTGGAACAGGATTAACAACCCTTACTGCTAGTTATGTACCCTATGGCGCTGGTACAAGTGCTTTAGGGTCTAGTGCTAACCTTTCATTTAACTCTAGCACTAGCGTATTGACTGTAGGGACAGGAGTTACAGGCGGTATTGCTGGCGGCACATTCTAATGTTTCAAACTGCTTTTCAAGTCAATGCGTTTCAAAATGACGCATTTCAGATTGTCATTACCCCAGTTGAACCTACAAAGTTTGGCGGGGATGACGCACCTTATACAAGGGAAGAATTAAAGCGACTTAAAGGTATTCAGAAAAAACTACGCCAGGCAGAAGAAAAGCGTATTGAAGCACTTAAAGCTGACGCTGAAAATCGTAAGCAAACTATTGCTGATTTGGTAGACCCAAAACCAGTTGCACAGAAACAACAAAGTAATATACAATCCAATCAAGAAGTTAGCGTTGATATACCGTCAAACCTAGCAAACATTGACCGATACATCGCTAATCTTGTAACGCAACAACAAGACTTGCAAAACGCTGTATTAATAAGAGCCGCTAAAGTTCGATTAGAACAAGAGTTAGCAATCTTAGAAGTTAAGCGTCAAGCAGAATTAGACGATGAGGAAGCACTATTAGCACTCTTACTTTAAACCCGCACACGGAATATAAGAAAGCCTACGAACACCTCCATGCTGGTCGCTTAGACGCTGGATTTAGGTTATTTGAATATAGATGGCATCCTGAAGTTATAGCCAATCAAGCACAGCCATATCATCAAAAGTTAAAAATGCCTGTATGGCGTGGGGAAAGCCTATTAGGGAAAACCATTACTGTTCAAGCAGAACAAGGTTTTGGTGACATTATTCAATATGCACGCTTTTTACCCTTTTTAAAGGTAATGGGCGCTAAAAGTGTTGTTTTATTGCAACATGGTTCATTACATACATTATTAGGGCAAATGGATTGTGTTGATACATTTACCAATATGCCAGAAGAAGGTATTGCCACAGAGTCAGACTATTGGATAGGCATTATTTCTTTACCTTATTACATAAGTTTAGCACCTGCGTATGCAAGGTCATTATTCCCTGTTTCATGTAACAAAATTGTAGGGTCTGAAGGTTATTTAGACGCCATTCCTAGCAATATTCCTAAAAAACTAGCAGTCAACTGGTCTACATCAAAGGGTCTTTTGCACTATGTGCGGACTATGCGCCCAGAAACCATGTTGGAGTTAGTAGGTGATGACGCTTATTCATTTTGCCCTGAAGAAAATAGATTTTGGTCGCCATTACCTAATGATGGTTGGAAACAAGATTGGAACAAGACTGCAAGCCATTTAAAAGCCTGTAAAGGACTGGTAACAGTAGACACAGGCATAGCCCACCTAGCTGGTGCTTTGGGCGTTAAAACCATTGTAATCATGCCTAGAAAAGAGTTTAAGTGCTGGCGCTGGAAGCATGGAACTTGGTACAACTCTGTTTGTACGGTTGAAGAAGATGAATTAGACAAAATACCCGAAATCATAAGGAGAATGTAATGCTTTGCCCAAAATGCGGATATTCCGAAGGAAACCATATTGAAACCCAAAAGACAGATGAGGAGTTCTTTATTGAATGGTGGACTCCTACTATTGGCGAAGAAGCTGCCAAAGCCTCATGGCAAGATAAAGTTGCTATGAAAACTAGGGTAGCCCCTACGGTTATGTCTGACATACCAGGTCATATATCTATGGCTGATGGTACATGGGTAGACAGTCGGTCTAAACATAGAGAAAACCTAAAACGCAACGGATGTATTGAATTGGGCAACGATGTGCCTATGCAGCAAAAAGCACCAGAAATGAGTAGACAGTCACAAGAAGCAAGAAAACGCCAAATTGCTGAATTAACTTACGCAAAACTTAATTACCGATAGGAAAAACCATGTCAGAAGAACAATTAGACCGTAGAGATTTATTAGAAGCTGCTTTAGAAGCGGCAGAGGAAGGCACTCTTGAAACACCCATCGAAAAAGACATTGAAGTGGCTGAAAAGGACGACATTTCCGAGGAGTCCATTAAAACTGAAATTAGCCCGCAGGATAACGAAGAAACTGCCGAGGATGCTGAACCTATTGAATTTGAGGGCAAGAATGAGGAGAAGGAGGAGAAAGTAACCCGTCCTTCTACCTGGAAGAAAGAATATGTCACCATTTGGGACAAGATGGAATCTGGCGAACAGATTAGCAAAGAAGATTTTACTAAGTTTGCTGAATATGCCAACCAGCGTGAGTCTGAATACAAGAAAGGCGTAAGCACTTATAAGGCTGAAGCTGACAGGGCTAAGTCCTATGAAAACGCCATTGCCCCCTATGCCCAAGACTTACAGCGCAGAGGAATACAGCCAACTCAATATATTGAAAACCTAGTTCGTGCGGAACAAATCTTGTCTAATGCTGGTTACGAACAAAAAGTCCAAGTATTTCAGAAACTTGCGTCAGATTATGGTATACAATTAAATGGTAATGGACAGGTAACACAACTTGACCCATATACGCAACAACTGATGAACCAATTAAACATGGTAAATCAGGAAGTTTCAAGCATTAAAGGTCGATTTGCCCAAGAGGAAAATCAACGCTTAATGGGTGAAATTGAAAGAGTAAGAAGTGATGTGGAGAGGTTTCCGCATTTTGATGTGGTAAGGGAAGAAATGGCTCAATTACTTGAGTTAGGGAAAGCCCAAGACCTAGAAACGGCCTACAAGAAAGCCGTGCGTATGAATGATGATGTTTGGGCATTAGAACAAGATAGACTCTTGAAAGATGCTAAACAATCAGCAGTCAAAGCACAGCAAGTAGCGAAGGCTAAGGCTGCTGCGGTTAGTCCAAAGTCCACTACACCTAGTGGAAAAGTGAGTAATCCAGAAGATAAAAAGGATAGACGGTCATTGATTGCCGAAGGATTAGGCGAAGCAATGAGTCGTAG
>Ga0181344_1000743_pt1 | contig 12648 bp, 13 predicted proteins | sample Su13VDMLBDD_FD_130098 | JGI IMG/M metagenome (GOLD analysis project Ga0181344, IMG submission 130098) | Freshwater viral communities from Lake Michigan, USA - Su13.VD.MLB.D.D | ecosystem: Environmental > Aquatic > Freshwater > Lake | place: USA: Michigan | collected 2013-07-15
AGTAATACCCCAACACCATCAATCACACCTACAAATACTGTAACACCTACAAATACCCAAACAGGTACACCAACTCAAACACCAACAAATACAGCGACTCCAACGCCTACACATACACCATGGCCTTTAACTGGCTATAGTGTTAATGAACAATATGAATATGATTCACAATGTTGTAATCCACCAACAGGTGCGACAACCTCAAACACCGCATATCCTCATCCAATAGATACTGATGGAGTAGGAGTTCCATTTGTACAGTTAAATGCTGTGGAATTAGGAGGATTCAACGGATTAAACAATTAAAGAAAAAAAAATATAAAATGGCAGATTTAAAACCAATTGGCAGTGAAAAATTAAGTGGCCAAGATAAAATTAAGAGAATCATGGAAATTGCTCGATACAAAGAAAATTCTCCATCTAACTTAAACGAAACTTCACGTAGTGAATTCAATATCGGGTTAGCCGATGGTAATGAATATCAGATTGTTAAAGAAAAACAAGGATACATTATCAAAAAAACAATCTCTGAAGGAACTACTGATTATATTGAACCAATGAAAAATAGAAAATATTTTTCATCTTATTCGCAAGCATTGAAAAGATTAAATCTTTTGACAAAGGAGATTAATAGAATCAATGAAAATGAGGAAGAAATTTCTCTTTTCGGTGAGCAAAGAAAAGTGGTATTAAGAACACCAAAGGCTATGGGTTCAGTTGAGGATGAACCGGTAGCGGCTCCACCGGCTCCACCTGCAGAACCACCAGCAGTTCCTGAACCAGAATTACCACCATCTCCAGATGCATCTGCCGCACCAACTGAAGATGGAATGGATATTCCAAGTCCTGAGGGTATGGGTGATGAGATGGGAGATGAAAATGCACCTGAAGGAGAAGAGGTTTCTATGGATGCTGAAGTTGAAGTAGGGGGTGAGGAGAAAGTGACTTTCAAAACAATTCAAAAACTAACGGGTAAATTAACTCAAAAAATCAGAACCCTTGATAGTGAAGAGGGTATGACTTCTGAAGATATCAAATATGTTATCAATATGGTGTTATCTTCATTAGATTTGAAAAATCTTTCTGAAGAAGATAAAGAGGATATCATGTCTAAATTTGAGGAAGAAACTGAAGATTTGGGTGGTGATGACATGGACGGCACTGATTTGACAGACGATTCTGAAGTTGAAGATATTCAGGCAGATATGGATGTTGATGTTGAACAAGGTGGTGACATGCAATCTGAACCAGAAATGGCGGAAAGTGGACACGGTGCAATTATTGATAGTATTTTCAGAGAATCAAAAGTTGATAAGGTCATTTCAAAATATTTTGAAATGAGTAAGAAAGAAATTATGGAGCAAAGAAAACTAAAAATTGAGAAAGAAAAAGAAAAGTTGAAATTTGTCGAAAGAAAAATGAAAGCTGTTTCAAATCTTTCAGAAACTGCAGAACAAGAATTGGCGTCTAAAAAATTTTTGGAAGAAAATGCTACATCTGAGTTTATCGGAAAAACAAATAAAAAGAATTTAGTTTTCGAAAACTCAAAAGGTAAAAGAGTTAAAATTTCACCTGAGGGACTTTTAGTATGAGTAAATTGATTTACGTAAACGGTTTAGGGCCCAACTATAAGGGAGACAACCTATACGAATTCATTTTTTCTGATACAACGGATGTCTGGGGTGAATCGTGGGAAAGTAGACCCTCAAATGGGTATCCTTCTCCACCTGAAATACAATATATTAAAAAGGTAGGGGTTCTGAGAAATACTGATATAAAATTAGAATTGATTCAGAACTCCGATTTTTTTTGTATGATAGACGCAATTGATGATGTTGTTGCATTATCATGGGAGCCTGAAGAAGTCCAAGGAAAACAAAGATTAGTTTTCAGATTTGGACAAAGTGAACAAGAAATAAAAGACAAATTATACGAACGAGATTTAATATTAGAGTTCGAAAAACAAGTAGTATATGAAAATTAATATCAAAGCGTTGGAATTAATTGAAAAGGGTCTTTCATCTAAGACCGTTTCTAAGTTAAACGAATCTCAGGTTGAGGTTCTTCACAGTAGATTATGTTCGGAACAGGTTACAAAAAAAGAAACTGTAAAGTTCGAAATTGGACCTCAGGGAGGGAACTTACCTCCGAATGCGAAAGGATATGATGTTGCCATGGACCCAGTAAAAAAAGTCCCTGTTGCGATTGCAAAAGAGGAGGAAATGAATGAAGATGAGAGCGACGTTGATATGGAAAAAGACCCATTCGAATTATCATCAACTCAAGATAAAAGACAAGTTGGTCCGGGAAGTTATGGAGATAACCCACAAGTTGATAAGGAAATGGACTCAGACGATGCTGATGGGATGGGTATAATGGAGGCGAAAAAGAAGAAAAAGAAGAAAAAAATTAGCCCTTGGGCTATTTGTACTGCACAACTAGGAAAAGAATTTGGTACCCAAAAAAGAAGTATGTGGAGTGCTAAAGAAACAAACAAATATGAGAGATGCGTAAAAGACGTTAAACAATCTTTGAAAGAAGGTAAAAATCCCGTATCTTTGTTTTTAGAATCTCAAATTATGAAAATTGTTGAAAAAAACCTTCCTCCTAAAATCACAAAAGGTGAATTACTAAAGTTTTTATCTGAAAATAATCCTGCGGTTGCACCGACAAAACCGAAAGAAAAACCAACTACAAGACCTTCAGAAAAACCAAAAAAACCACCACATCCTTTTAAAAACCCTAACGAAAAAGAAAATCCCGCCCCAAAAGCGAAAAGACCAAGTCCTGAGGAAGCTAAGGATGAAGTTTTAAATGTTATATTAAAATTATTATCTAAGTAAAAATGGCAAAGAAAATATCTGAACAAATAAATTACGGAGATAGACCTGAAAGGATGGACCCAAATCTCGAAAGGAAACTTGCGAGCAAAGAAAACCTTTATGGTACAAATCCGGCATTTAGGAAAGGACCACAAGATGTACAAAGATTAGTTTCAAATAGATTTGGAAAAGTTGTAGATAAATTAAAAGAAGTTACAGGTATTCAAGATTTGTCGTCACAACAAATACAGGGAATGCTCATAAAAGATATGATGAGAAGAGTTCCTGGTATTATGAACATTGAAAGAGCGCATAAAGACGAATTAGAAGAACTAGCAAAAAACGCTTCAATCGAAGAAGCTGAAATTCCTGAAAATTGGGTTACAATCGAACCCCATTTAGGAGAACAAGTAGATATATCAAACTTTAGGTTCCAACCAGAACCTGAAACTGACGACGAAGAAAATGATGATGAGGAAAAGCAAAAATTACAAATACCTTCTTTTGATATCGAGGATTTAACCGACGAAGAAGTATTTGAATTAGAAAAACATAAGAGAAACATTATCAATGCTCTTATTCAAGGTGCTGCAAAAAAGGGTCACTACGTATTCCAAAAACCAGAAGTTAAAGCTCAGTTAGATAGAATTAACCCAAGGCTTTATAACGATTATTTGGCAATCATGGCTATAAATGATTTTCTTTATTTCAGTATGGAACAAATGATTGAAATGATGAGTCAAACAGGTCAAGGTGTTGCGGGTAAAGTAGAATTAGACAACGAAGATGGTGAAGGCGAAGAAGGTGATGGCGAAGGTAGCGAATCGGATACAGTTATAAGAGCTTACGGTATGATTTTTCCAATATTATGCCATGAAATTATTAAAGGGATAGAAGAATCCAAAGGTAGACACGGATTACCTAAAGAACCTGGTATGAGACAAAAGGTTTTAGGTGCAGTAGATACATTAGCAAACGAACCAATGCAATTACGTATAGGGCCTGAAATAGTTGAAAAAATCAGATTTGCACTTCCTGATGAAATGTTTTCTGAAACAAATAAAGGTCTAATAAACTGGTTCCATATTTTGTTATACCAAATTCCAGCGGAAGAGTTTTTAGAAATTATCGGAGATGCAATTTCCGAAGATAATTCAAAAGTCAAAAAAGCGACAAAAAGATTCGAAGAAATTATGAAAGAAGCTATGACTTTGAAACAAGAGTACGAAGATTTCAAAGATGAAAGCGATGACGAATCTGACGATGAATCTGATGATGATTTAGACGATTTCTTGGGAAGTTTAGGTATATCAAGACCTAAATAAGTTTTCCATTGACTAAAGAACAATTAATTATTGAAGTTACCAAGTGTATGAGGAATACTCCTTATGCACTTAGAACTTATTTGCAGACATACGACAACACAGTTTCAAAGTATGTACCATTAGATTTATTTCCAGACCAGGTTACTCTCATTGAAGATTATGACCAATATAATGAGAATATCGCCCTTAAGTACAGACAAGCAGGGGTATCGACAGTGACTGCTGCGTGGGCATCAAAAAGATTAGTTTTTGCAAAAAAACAAAAGCCCGAAAAAATCCTAATTATTGCGAACAAATTGGATACTTCAGTTGAATTTGCAAACAAAGTAAGAGGATTTACCGAACAATGGCCCGCTTGGGTTGGAGTCGGATTTTCAGCAGAAAAGAATTCACAGAGACACTTTAAGTTAACTAATGATTGTGAGGTAAAGGCAGTTGCAACATCCAAAGATGCTCTCCGTGGTTATACACCTACAATTTTGATTTTTGACGAGGCCGCGTTCATTGAAGCCGATGATGATTTCTGGTCTGCCTGTATGGCCTCACTCTCTACAGGTGGTAAAGTTATTGTAATTTCTACCCCTAACGGTTACGACCCCATCTATTACGATATATACAATCAAGCTCTTAGAGGGATGAATGAATTCAAAATTTCTGAGATGTTTTGGCATAGAGACCCAAGATATACCAAAGATTTATATATGGTCAAGACAAAAGATATTGTACATTTCCTTTTGAATAGAGAAGATTATCCCTCCGATGCCACAATAGATTTAACAGTTCTAAACCCATACGAAAGAAACCATGAGGTTGTGACAGATTATATCAAACAAGGATATAAACCCTGTTCTTCTTGGTTCGAAGGTATGGTTAAAAAATTGAAATTTGATAGGAGAAAAGTCGCTCAGGAATTGGAATGTAATTTCTTAGGTTCGGGTGATAACGTATTTGATTCCAATTTAATGGATAATATAATGAAAAATATGTTGAGAGAACCTCAGGCAAAATTGATGGGGGCTTCTCTTTGGATATTTAAAGAACCTGAAAATAGTCATAAGTATGTGATGGGTGTTGACGTATCAAGAGGTGATTCTGAAGATTTTTCATGTATTCAAATAATTGATTTTGATGAGAGGGAACAGGTGTTAGAATATGTTGGTAAAGTCCCCCCTGATGTAATTGCCGAGATTGCATACAAATGGGGTAGTATGTATAACGCTTATTGTGTTGTTGATATAACGGGAGGTATGGGAGTTTCTACTGCAAGAAAAATGCAGGAGATGAACTATACTGGAGGTCTTTACATCGATAACATTGACCCGAAAAATAAATGGAAATGGGACCCTAAATTAAATGAGAAAATCCCAGGAATTAATTTCAACAACAAAAGGGTACAAATTATTTCATCTCTTGAAGAAGCAGCTAGACACGATTTTAAAATTTATTCTCACAGATTATATAATGAAATGAATACATTTATTTACGTGAATGGAAGACCTGACCACCAAAAAGGTCATCACGATGACTGTATAATGGCAATTTCTATGGCAATTTATGTCGCAGAAAAATCATTTCAATCAATTCAAAAGGTTACAAATCATACCAAAGCCATGATTAATTCATGGGCAACATTCACAAACGAAAACAAAAATAGCTCTGCATTTTTTAACCCAATGGCACCACAAGCTGTGGGTAATAATCAAAGAGGTATTAATCAGCCGACAAGAGATGATTATGAAAAATATAAGTGGTTATTCGGGGCGTAATAACTATTTATATTATCAAGGGAATAAGTAAAATTGTAATATGGCTGAAAATAATTTAACGGTTTGGCAACGACTATCGAAAACTTTTGGTCCTAATTCTTTGTTGAATCAGGACTATCCTACTTTCAAGTTCGACAAAAAAGAGTTGTTAAGAACTAAAAGTAAAGAAGAATACGAGCGTGAAAAACTCCAAGCACAACAAACATATTATTTAACAAATCAGTGGGCTAAGGTTGAAAATAACCTTTATTCACAAGCCATTTATTACGAGCCAACAAGGTTGTCGTCTCAGTATGACTATGAGTCAATGGAGTATACACCTGAGATTTCTGCCGCTTTGGACATATATGCTGAAGAATCCACAACCACTAACGAAGACGGTTTTATATTACAAATTTATTCTGAATCGAAGAGAATTAAATCTGTATTAGCGGATTTATTCAACAACACATTGGATATCAATACTAATTTACCAATGTGGACAAGAAATACTTGTAAGTTCGGTGACAACTTTGTATATCTTAAATTAGACCCTGAAAAGGGTATTGTTGGATGTCAACAACTTCCAACAATTGAAATAGAAAGACATGAAGTTGGTGCCCAAAACAAAATTCTTGCACCTAGTTCACAACAACCTGAAAAACCCAAAGCATTGGCTTTTACTTGGAAGAACAAAAATATGGAATTCCAATCGTGGGAGATTGCTCACTTTAGATTATTAGGTGACGACAGAAAACTTCCTTATGGTACTTCTATGTTGGAAAAAGCAAGAAGAATTTGGAAACAACTTTTGTTATCAGAAGATGCTATGTTGATTTATCGTACATCAAGAGCACCTGAAAGAAGAATGTTTAAAGTATTCGTTGGAAACATGAATGACGATGATGTTGAGGCGTATGTACAACGTGTCGCAAATAAATTCAAAAGGGAACAAATTGTTGATAGTAAAACAGGCAATGTGGATATGAGATTCAACCAAATGGCGGTTGACCAAGATTATTTTATACCTGTACGTGACCCAGCGGCTCCTGACCCAATTACAACATTACCGGGAGCTACAAACCTATCCGAAATTGCCGATATTGAATATATTCAAAAGAAATTATTAACAGCACTTCGTGTACCCAAAGCTTTCTTAGGGTTTGAAGAAGTTGTTGGCGATGGTAAAAATTTATCATTACAAGATATTAGATTTGCCAGAACTATTAATAGGATTCAAAAAAGTATGATTGCAGAACTTAACAAAATCGCAATCATTCATCTTTTTCTTTTGGGATTTGAGGATGAGTTGGCCAACTTCACTTTAGGTCTTACTAACCCATCAACACAAGCTGATTTACTTAAAATAGACGTTTGGAAAGAAAAAGTTCTACTTTACAAAGATATGGTTGCTGACCCTGGAAACGGAATACAGGCGACATCATCAACTTGGGCCAAGAAACACATATTTGGATGGTCTGATGAAGAAATCAGATTAGATTTACAACAACAAAGAATTGAAAGAGCCGTGGGAGAAGAACTCAAAGCAACACCGACAGTTATAAGTAAAACAGGTGTATTTGATAACATTGATAAGTTATACGGTACAACTTCCGGTTCAACATCAAACGCAGGTGCACAATCTACCGAATCACCTTCATTCGAAAGTGGTGAATTACCTCCACCACCATCAGAAGAGGCTCCATTAACACCACCGCCACCATCTGAAGAAACCACACCTCCACCACCAGAAGGAGGGGCAGTGACACCAGAATCGATACAAAAAGATTTAAATATTTTAGTCGAAAATAACCTAATTGAAGGTTCAGAAATCATTGATTTAGGGCAAGCACAAAATTCTTTAGGGAAAATCTCTAAAGAATTAGACAAGTTACTAAATTCATAATATTTATTTGGAAATCCCCTTATAATGACTTTCGGCAAAGTAAAAACAATAATTGAGAACAATCTGATTGATTCCTACAAAAATGAAAAGGAATTCAAAAAATCTTTAAGAGAATTTAAACACAATGTACTTGAGAATAAAAATCTTTCAAAGATTTATTCTCTATATGACCAATTGAGCGACTCCCAAGGGTTATCTGAGGAAGATGCAAAAGAATTCATACAAGAAGGGGTTCAATTAATTCAAAAACTTTTACAGAACGTAAAGTTACCAATCACTTTAAAAGAATCATCTAACAATTCTTATTCAGATATTGATACTTTGGTTTATGATACAAAAATTAATTTAAAAGAAAGAATTGAGGCTAAGAAAAATTTAATCAAGGTTTTAACTTCAAAAAAAGAAAAGGTTAAGGAAAGTATTAATATTCCAATTAAATCAATGGTAAGCATTGCCAATCAAACTTTAAATACATTTATCAGTTCTTTAGATGAAACTGCAAAAAAAGAATTTTTTGCAATTGTTTCAGAAGATACTAAGTCACTTGAAGACAAATTCGAAATCCTTAAAGAAAATACAATTGAAAAATTGAATTCCATTTTGGATAAAGAAGAGGAATTTGAAGTCAAAACCAAAATTTCTGAAACAATAGATAGAATTAAAGGTGAAAAATTTGACCAGATTAACTTCTTGAAATTAAAAAGTTTAGAAGGGTCAATCTAATTTTTTCTTCTGAATATAAATTGCCTTTAATATTTGACTCCTTTTTCTTACAGATTTCTTGGTGAACTCTTTTCTATCAAACAGAATTTGATTTTGTTTTGTTTTTATAACTTTTGATTTTAGAGTTTTAAGTGCTCTCTCTATATTTTCACCATTTTTTAATTCAATCACTAACATATATTACATATATCACTTATTTGAAGAAAATTTTTGACATAGACATAAATCATTACTATTTTTCTAAAAATAAACTTTTAATAAGATGAAATTTAATGAAGAAAGGGAAAAGTGTAAAGTTGAATCTTTTCAACCCAATAAAATCGATATATGGAACTGTTGATTCTAAAAATTTAAAATCAGTATACATAAACATTCAATCTTGGGTTACCCCAAAATTCGAACACGATAATTGGAACCGCGTCGTTTGTAATCTAACAAGGGAAATAAAACATTCTGTCTATAATTCAATTCCAACGCAAATTTTTCAAGATAAAAGCATTGTTGATTTAGATTTGAGAACAAGTGGTATATCACATGGTAAAAAATCTTTTTTTAATTTAGAAGTAAATTTATATACCTTGGATGAGTTGGATTTCAAGTCCAACGAAGTCAAAGAATCGGTTAAACGTATTGTTAAAAGTATTTTTAGTAATAATATCTCGAACAATCAATATTTTGAATTTTCTAACACCAAGAAACATTAAGGTCAAAATATATTTCATAAGATATTTATTTAAAAATGTTTAATGAAACAATTAAGAATTTTAGAGGCAAATGAAGTAGGGCATGGAATTTTAATCGAAATGGACGCGGGTTTTGTTTCACCCAAAGACAAGATGAATTTTGAAATTCTTAAAGAAGCTCATAATTTGGATTATAGAAATCCATTTGAATTTTATGCGGTTTTACAAAAATATAATACACCAAATAGAAATGGTAGATTTTATCCTGAAAAAATATTAAAAAGAGAAGCAGACAAATACAAAGTAGCAATTGCTAAAGGACTTTCAACATCTGAGTTGAACCATCCAGAATCTTCATTAATTGATTTGGATAGAGTTTCACATATCATAACTGATATTTGGTGGGATAAAAATATATTAATGGGTAAGTTAAAGCTTTTAACTACGCCAGGTTTTCATGAAAGAGGAATTGTTTCGTCCAAAGGGGATGTCGCAGCTAACTTAATGAGACAGGGAGTTACACTAGGTATTTCATCAAGAGGGGTAGGTTCTTTAAAAAATGTTGGAGAAAGAAATGAAGTACAAGACGATTTCGAATTAATTTGTTTTGACTTAGTATCATCCCCATCAACACCAGGTGCATATCTATTTTCAGACGTAAATGATAGAGATAAGTACGAAGAAAATTTAGAAGAAGAAAAGAAGATTCAATCACAAGAAAAGTCGGTTGACAAATCACTTGATTTAATGAAAAAACTTTCTCATTATTTAGGTAAATAATTTTAAAATATGGACGAAAAGTTTTTTGTTGCAAAAATTACCTACGATTTACCCGATGATAACACAGGGAAGATTAAAAAAATTAGGGAGGAAAAATTAGTTAAGGGTTTTTCGGTTACTGACGTTGAAGCTAAGGTAACTAAAAGATATGAATCCTTTTCACATGATTGGAGAATAACCTCCGTGTCGGAAAGTAAGATTGACGAAGTAATTTAAAAAAAGTGGTTGAAAAACCACTTTTTTTTTTATGGTCAGTATTTATAGGAAAATACAAAATGAATTTTAATACTTTCTCAAAAAACGGTTCAACTGATGTACAAAGAGTAATTAATGCACCATCATGGTCCTCTTGTATTGCATATTTGGAAGGTGCCGGAGAAACAATTTCACAAATAATTTATTTACAGAGTAATACTACTGTTATTATTAACAGCCCAAGTTCAAATAATTTCTACAACATTATTTTAGAAGATGATGTGACAAGTGCAAAATTCTCATATCTTATCTTAGATGATAATTTTTCTAATATAACAACTTGGATTTCGCAACAGACAGGTAAAAGTGTTGTGAATTTACAACAACAAACAAAATCTTACGTTGTTGTATAACAAATTAAATCTTTTTTCAAAATAGAAACTATTTATTAGTTAAAAATAATACATTTTCGTATGCAAGAAAATAAAAATTTAGTACAAGAGGCGCTTATTCAAATGAAAAACGTTGAGGAAGCAATTGCCGAAAATGCAAAAGGAATACTTGCTTCAACAATGAAGGAAGAAATCAACCAATTAGTAAAAGAATCTCTTTCCGAAAATGAGGATGAGGTTGTAAAAGAAGCTGATGATGAAATGGAAGATGATATCGAAACAGATATGGAGATGTCATTTGACGATGAATCTGAAGTTGAACCCGAAGATGAAGAATCTGATGAAGAATCTTTCGAGCTAGATATGGATTCGGAAGAAGCTCCAATTGATTTGACTCACATCGAGGACGAAGAAGAACTCCTAAAGGTTTTCAAGGCAATGGGAGAAGATGATGGAATTATCGTAAAAAAAGACGGTGAAGACATTCATCTTAAAGACAATGATGCCGACACCGAATATGTTGTAAAACTTGGTGAAGCAGAAAACGAAAAAATAAACATTGATGAAAACTTTAATGAAATGGAGCACGAAACAAATGAAAACATTGATGACGTTTTAGATGCGATATTCAGTTCTGACTCAGATATGTCAGACGTATCTCAAGACGACATCGAAGATGAAGAAATTGTTTATGAAATTTCTTTGGACGATGATGAGGACATGATGGAATCGGAAGACGACGACATAATGGAAGAGTCAGATGATGACGAATTAATGGAAGAGTCAGATGATGACGAATTAATGGAAGAGTCAGATGATGACGAATTAATGGAACAATCAGATGATGAAGAGTCAGATGATGAAGAGTCAGATGATGAAGCAATGATGGGTGAATCTTACAACCACAAAAAATCTCCCAAGAAAGAAACTAAAGAAGCTAAAATGTCAGTTAAAGCTAAAGGACTTGGACTTGGTAAAGGACCTAAGTTTTCTTACAAGAAAGAAAGCGGTGGATTCAATACAAAAATGAAAGAAGGTCCTAAATCTGTAGGAACTGGTAATGCTAAAAAAGTAAAATTCGGTAAGGGAGAAAATGCGGAAGTTGGTAAAAATAAAATGGTTAAAAAAGTTGAAGCTAAAGAGTCACCAAGAACTTTAGGTAGCGGTACTAATTTCAGAACACCTGGAGGTTTACCAAAACCAAGAGCTCACTCAGGTTTCAATGCTAACGTAAAAAAGGAATCAATTGATGCAGAAGTTAGTATGTTGAGAGAAAAAAATGAAGAATACAGAAAAGCATTAAATGTATTTAGAGAAAAATTGAACGAAGTTGCAATTTTTAACTCTAATCTCGCATATGCAACAAGATTATTCACTGAACACTCAACAACTAAGAAAGAAAAAATAAATATTCTTAGAAGATTCGATTCTGTAGAAAGTTTAAAAGAGTCAAAAACTCTTTATAAATCAATCAAAGACGAATTATCTAAGACAGAAACTAAATCAATCAACGAAACTGTCGAAACAAAACTTAATAAAGAAGTTTCTTCAGGTTCTGCGACAACATTAATCGAATCTAAGACATATGAAAATCCTCAATTCCTAAGAATGAAAGATTTAATGTCAAAGATTAGATAAAAAAATAAAATAAAACCAAAAAATAAAAAAATGGGAGCATTATTAGAATCAGGTCTAGTTGGTAACATCGGTCTTAAGCACCTTAAAGTTATCAAAGAAGACACAATCAACAAATGGGACAAATTAGGATTCCTTGAGGGTCTTAAAGGTCACTTAAAAGAGAATGTAGCTCAACTTTATGAAAACCAAGCTTCATATTTAATCAACGAAGCGGCTTCAACATCTGATACAGGTGCGTTTGAAACTGTGGTTTTCCCTATTGTGAGAAGAGTATTCTCTAAACTTTTAGCTAACGACATCGTTTCAGTACAGGCTATGAACTTACCAATTGGTAAATTGTTCTACTTTGTACCTATCATTCAGTCATATGAAACTGAAACAGCTAACAACGCAACACACTGGGCACCTTACGGAGCACCAAATGCGTCTGAAGGTCAAA
>Ga0181344_1000745_pt1 | contig 12615 bp, 12 predicted proteins | sample Su13VDMLBDD_FD_130098 | JGI IMG/M metagenome (GOLD analysis project Ga0181344, IMG submission 130098) | Freshwater viral communities from Lake Michigan, USA - Su13.VD.MLB.D.D | ecosystem: Environmental > Aquatic > Freshwater > Lake | place: USA: Michigan | collected 2013-07-15
ACTTTCTCGGCGACATCAAGCATCTCATGGCCCGAATCAACCGCACCTTTGATGCCATTGTACAAAGCAGTAGCACCAGCGATGAGGGTAAACGGGTCCATTTAAGAACCTTTCTGCCAGTCTCTTATGGCAAGAACAATACGAATCACAACAAGAATTAGGCCACCGACAGCAATAGCAAAGCCAATCCAACCCTGTAACTCAGTCACCCATAGCGGCATTGTGATAGCACCCGTCGCTATAGTTGAATCAATTACAAGTTTGGCTTCGTCAGCTTCCATTAGATTTACACCTCAAGTGCTTTTAACTCGTCCACTGTTGCACACACATCAACCAATTTTGTAATGTCGCGAAGCCGCTGCTTCTCAGCAACGATGGCTGAGGTGTCTGCACTGCTCTCAAGCGCGCGTTGAAAAGCTACGTCCTGTGCGGCGAGTAGTTGCTCACGCTCTGCCCGTAGTCGGTCTTTCGTAATGTCCTTGGCCTTGGCAATGTTGATCGTGATCATGCCGCATCTCCAGTATTCTGAGTGGCAAGCCAAGCCTCATATCCAATACCAACTCCATCAGGTGATGACATATCAGCCTCCCACGCATTGCGAAACGTGCGATCAGATGGAATATCTGACACGTCTACGATTTTAAATGGCTTACCAATTGGCACTCTCTTAATAGCAATTTCTTGAATAGTCATTTTCTGAAGAGCCTCTGGAGTTGGAATAATAATAGAAACTCCACCATCGTCGTTTGAATATATGATGCGATTCATTTTTAAATCCTTTTAACGGAAGAAAGCTGCGTTAACATATGCAATATCGCCAGCAGCCGCAGCGGAGGTAAATCCTCCAACTCTAAAGATAGAAGTTGATGGAGTCGCAATTGGACCGCATATAAACCGAGCAGCTGCGGCTCCAGTACCACCACTAACTACTGCTGAATAATTTGCATCCGGCATATTTATATCAATAGAAATACTATAATCACCAGTCCCATTATCTGTAACAGTGTCAACATTACCACTACCACGAACAGCTAATGTTCCAGTACCATCAAAACTTACCCATGCACGGCAGCCATATGCTCCTGCTGCGGAGCCATAGCCAGAGTTAAAACTAAAAAGCCCGTTCTCATTAATTATTGCTTGAGTAACAACGGACGCTGATCCATTTGGCGATACGCGAAATAATAATCGTCCCGGCATATCATTTGCGCCAGGAGTTCCATCAACTTCAGCTAATATTGAAGCTGCAATAGAAAAATTACTACCATCATATCCATGAAAACCAATTTGCCCAATATTATCGCCAGAAAGAACTGCTGTTTTAGACGCTTCAGTGCCACGAGATTTTCTAATAACAAATTGTGGAGTAGACGTATCTGTAGAATATCTAGTAAGATATTGCGCTGTAGATGTTCCAGCCACCTCAAGACTGCCATCTGGCGTAAGTGTTCCAATTCCAACTTTAGCTCCAAAATAGTTTGTTGCAGTTCCGGCAGCGTAGAAACCATAGGTTGTGCCAGCACCTGTTGGAACATTTATGTTAGAATAAAAACCATATGCAGTTTTACCAGCACCTACAGCAGAGCTATTTCCAGCAAAAAAAGCGTAGTTGTTAGTTGCACCAATTAAAGAATTATCCGTTTCAAAACCATACTGGTTTACAAATGTAGCAGTTCCAAATGTATCTTGATTTGCTCTAAAATGTCTTATAGTTCCTAAAGTTCCAGATGCAGCACTGGCATTTGTACTAATATATGAAGCTGCACTATTTACGTCTGACTGAATAGTTCCGTCCAAAAACATACCAAAAGAAGAAGTTGATCCGGTTATGTTTTTTGATACTCTTAAAGATATGCCTGTTAATGACGTTGTTCCAATCCCAACTTCGCCAGCCGAGTTAATCCGCATAGCCTCCACACCGCCCTCGGTAAAGGCAATCGTATCAGCGGCAGGGAAGAAGATTCCCGTGTTGGTGTCGCCAGTAGTGGTAAGTGCTGGAAGAGCAGCTGTTCCGGCAGTAAGTGCTAACGCACCAGTCATTGTGTCGCCTGATTTAACAACAAAACCACTGCTACTAAGATAGGATACAACCCACGCACTTCCACTCCAAACTCTCATTTCATCAGAAGTAGTATTAAAATACAAAGCACCAGTAAGAAGAGAGTTCCCATCGTTGTCTACTGTTGGATTGCTGGCTTTTGCCCCAAGATAACGATCATCAAAACTATCATAAGACGATGCTGCTGAAGTAGCAGAAGAAGTAGCAGAAGCCGCAGAAGCAGCAGCCGAAGTGGCATAAGACTGAGCAGAAGAAATATCTCCGGCAGTTAATGTTGTTGCTGGGTTGCCGTCTGTATCAAATGAAAGGAGTTTAGATGCGCGAGTGGCTTTGGCAGGAAGCACCATGTTCAAGATGCCGCCATCTTCAACTGCGGCTGGGTCATACTGAGGAGCCTTCAGGGTGCGCCTGTTCTCTTCAGCAAGCTGCTGAATCATAATGATCGAAGCATCCAACTGCTCATTGAGAGAAGATGCCTTCAAGTCACCTGCGGTCACAAAATCTGTCGTGCGCTCAATGGCCCTTGCACCGATAATAACAATCTGGTCAGCACCTGTCGCAGCAACCACTAGGGTAACAGATCCTGTTCCTGTAGCCCCGTCGATAGTGACAGTGTAGTTCGTCGTGAGCGTCAGCTTGGTTGAGTTCTTATAGACAGCCAGATCAGTCTGGCTAATCACTGGGAAGGTAAACGCATAGGGGCCAACACCAGCAGATCCGGTGTACACAACCCTACGGGTTACTGCGGTAATTGAGTAGTCAGCCATAGATCACCTCGTTCGATTTGCACCTTATACACTACACGGTCTCGTTGCTCAATCTCACTGCTGCATGAAGTCAAGCGACTCTGACATTTTTGGTTTTGCCGCTTTAAGGCGATCTCTAAATTCAGGATTAGTAAGATTTAACTCAAAAATGATCATGTCTCTTGCTTGCCGATACGCACCATTATATGTGTTCTTAATCATTAACTGTTGCTCTTTGACGGGCATAGATTTGTAATCTTCTGATTTTATCATTTGAGTTAATGAATTAAGCAAAGTTGTGCCTTCATTGTATCCACTGTCTCCAGGCATATTACCTGCCTCATCCATTGTGTTCGCAATCTGAATCCACTGATTGTACTGCTTGGACGTCAAAGGAACATTTGGAACAATACTTTTAGGTGGCGTATCAAGCCCAATATCAAGACGGCGCAATTCTGTATCTACAGGATTATATTTTCCGTTTATAATTTTAATCGGGCTAATTAGGTCAAGAGATGAACCCCTTCCCTGCATAACATTTTCGCCCCAGATGTTAAGTTTAGGTTCGACATCTTTTGATAGGCCAGGCACTCTTGATTTTGCCCGGTCAAGAGCCTGATAGAACCCAGAAACTATTTCATTTGCATCCGAGCTGACGGACGAAGGCACAAATGTTTCGCTACCAGTAGGGTCTACATATCTTTCAACCGTTGCAGAGAGTGAGCCAAAGCCAGGAGTTGCAGTAATAGTTGTCCCAACTACTCCTTTGGTAGCCTTTTCAAGGAAGAGTTTAATTACGTCCTTATTGTCGGTTCTTTTGTATTCCTCAAATATTTGAGAGAACTCAGCCATTCCTTCTACAAATGGCTGTGTTGACATATATTGAGCAAGTGCCAGCGCACCAACTGATGCCAACTCTTGAGCCGTATCTAGGTTTCCCTTGTCGGTAAAGTCTGTATCTTTAGCGTATTGAGCATAATCTGCTGATATGGCTAACAACGCAGACAACGGCTCAAACCTAGCATACGACACACTTTCATAAGAGCCGTCAGTATTTTTAAATACAAACGAGTAAGGTTGGATTCCAAGACGGGAATCCCTGTCTTTGTTTGCCCTCTCGCTTTCGCCCTTACCAGTAATAAAAAAGTCAGGCTTATCTGCTCCATAAGCCATATAACCAAATGTTCCCATCGCTGCCGAGCCAAGGCCAAACCGAGCCAAGGCAAGATCAGCCTCTGGCCCAGACTTTAGCATTGCAGAATACGCACTAGGATTTAATGGTGTTCTTTTTAAAACCTCAATTGAGATGTTGGTCGGGGTTCTGAAAAACGGTATGATAAATTTAACTACGGGAAGGTTCGAGAACTCTTCTAGGCTTTTTAATGTACCAGTCATTTCAGTCTGAAACGTAGAACTCTTTGCATGAGTCATTGCGTCTGCCATTAATGAATCTGGAGGGTTGTTGGCAAAACTCGCTGATACACTGGCTCCCTTTAGGCGAGCTACATCTTCAGAGTCTCCAGCCGCCTTGGATGCAAAATATGCTTTGTCACCTTCTCTGATTGTCAGTGCAGCCAATTCTTGCCGATAAGCAACGGTCTTAAAAAACTCGTCCTCTGCAATCAAGAACCTACCAGGCATCCTTTGGATTGTTCCAAGCAGATTAATACCAAGACCTAATGTTGTATCTGGCATAACTCCAAGGTTCTCAGCATCAAGAGCCTTGCGTCGAGACAATTCAACCTTTGATCCAAGACCACCTGTTATAGGCTCACCACGCACAAAACTTGCTCCAGCAATCCTGAGCGCGTCTTGAAACGATGTTACACTTGCAGTTGCATAAGCATTTGCTTCGCTAAGTGTAAGACGCTCTTTGCCTGTATACCCACCAAGCGTCCGCATATATCCGATACCAGCAGCAGCGTATCTTTCACCAACCTGCCATGTGCCAAATGCGGCATTACCAAATGTGTTAATCATATGGGTTGGTGGGCCTGACAGCAGACCGTTTATAAATCCCTCTTGAACAATATCATATGTTTTTCCTACGCCTTTTTTTAATTTATCAACCCAACCGCCATTAACAAATGCAGTTCTTTGAGCGTCCGTTTCAAAAAACCCAAAATACTCATTAAACAATTTAAGATCATCAGTTTCTTTAAACCGACGAAAAAGAAGATCTGTTTCTTCCGCTGCTCTAGTTAAAGGAACACCAGTTTTTTGAGCCAATCCTCCAACTGCACCAAGCGTACGTCCACTTTCTGAGACAACCCCCGACAATCCACCAATATATGCTCTTGTTAAAGTTAGAGCTTGTAAAACTTTTCTTGAATCTTCAGGAGATCCGCTTGTTCTAGCAGTGTCGACTAATTCTCTCATATTAATGTGCAAGTTTTTTAACCCAAGTATTCCAGCAACTACATCTTCAGCTAATGGCAAGTTTTGACCTGGCTTTCTCATTGCAAATTTTTCTACCAGATCATTCAGACCAGCATCTTGTGCGCTAGCAATCAAATCGTTTATTGTAATTGTCCCTCTACGAGCTGCGTCGATTGGACCAGGATTTGCTTCTTTAACTCTTGCAAAAAATTCTGCCCCATCTTCGCCGATAGTGTCCCCAAACCTAAGAAGATTTATTCCTGTTCCATTATAATTTGGCAAAACCCTAGTTATTGCTTCATTTTCTGCTTCAGTCGCAGTTCTAACTAGCAATCCACCTTCAACAGGCGTTATGTTTTCAATTTTTGGAACAATTTTAGAACGAGCCAATGCTTCATCTGCGTTACCAAACTTTTGTACAATCGTGTTAATTGATTTAAATACACCCTTTGCGGATGCCACTTTTTGACCTGCAACTACTGGTTCTTCTACAACATCAGAGACAACAGTAGGTGCGTCTTCTGTTACAGAAAACGAATCAATCGACGGTGGTATTTCAGATTGACCTGGGCCAATGTCCGAAAACGGGTCACCAGTTGGATTAATGTTTATGGAAGGCACTACTTGCGTAGGTTTTGCAGTCATAGCATCAAGATTGGTATCTAATGTAGTAGCCATTACTGAGCCTCGTTAATTAGTAGTTTACTAGGAGTAGTGACTTCAGAACCTAAGACTGTTCCGGCAACAGTTCCAGCGGCCTTTCTTGCTGGTTTAGATATAGGCCCAAATGCCGCACCAAGAGCAACATCAGCCGTGCTTTGAGGCAAGAATATATCCATAGCAAAGTTACTGGCCTCACCAGCCGTAGATTCCAATATCTTTTTAGAAATCTTTGGGTCTACACCAGCAGCAGCAAATCTATCCGCAAGCAAGGAGAACGTCTTGTCGTTCAATTTGTTAACCCCTGACCTGAGAAGATCAGACGTAAATTTAACACCAGTGTCTATTGGAGCGGTAGCCGCAGCTATTCCTTTTTTAATCGCTACTTCAGGAGTAGGCGTAGGTTGCTCACCAAGGGCTGCTGATTCATCAGGAACTGGTAATAGCGTGTACCTATAAAACCCAAGGTTATCTTTCTTGAGTTCATAGTCACCACCTCCAGTTGAACGCATGGTTCTGAATCTCATAAACTCCAGATCAATATCCATTATTCAATTCCCATAATGTTACCAGCCCTGAGGCTTGAAATCCCTTGAGCCAGCTTACCTAATCTTTCAAGTTCAACAGGATCAGATGTTGAATTTATTTTTGCTTTGATAGCGGCATCAAGATCATTGATTCGATACATACCATCTTTGACTGAAACGCCATTCTCGCTTGCAAACTTTCTTAATTGAACCTTTGATTCGCCTTGATAGTCAGTGTCGATAGAAGAGCCAGTCGAACCAATTTCTTTTTTTACAAATTCTACAGTATCTAAATTTGGGTTGTCTACTAAAGCAGACAACAACTTTTGTCGAATAACACCCATTTTTCTATAGGCTAAATCCTTGTTAAATCCGTTATACCCAATTTTAGGATCGTCCTTTAAATACTGCATAGCGGCCTTAACTTCATCTTTTTCGTCAGCTTTCAATCTTTTCTGAAAATCTAAAAATGTTTTGTGCGTAATTTTATCTTCGGCAAAAGATTGAGTAACTTCGTCAATCGTCAACGTGCCGTTAATTTCATCTAACGCAAGACGTTTCTTGGAATACTCATCATCTTTTTGGACAGAAGGAGGATTAAGAAGTTTTTTGACTTTGGAAGCCGCAACGGGATCTAAAGAGTTTATCTCGTTCCAAGCTGACTTAGCCCCTTCTGTGTTTCCAACATTTAATGCTGAAAAGAAGTTTTCAGTTGTCAGCTTTATCTGTGCTTTTTGTGCTGATTTGATTTCAGCGTCCTGAGTTCTTTCATAATTAGTATAAATATTAGAAAGAGTTATTGAGCCTGTAAGAATACTATATTTATCATCAGGCTTAAGAGTTTCTATAATAGATTGTATTGCAGGGTCATCCGCTTTTCCAACCCGCAACTGAGTAATTCTTGATCTAGCATTCACAGGGTCTGCCGCCCATAATGAAACGATTGATTTTGATTGCTTATCCCATTCTGCTAAAAAAGAATTTGCTGTAGTTTTTGTAAATGATGGACTACCAACCTTACTTGCAAGTAATACTATTTTTTTAAATTCCATAGCTTTTTTGTCTTTTAAAGATAGTCTAAGTGTTTCACCTGCTGGGCCGACAGCTAAACTATCTCCAGACCCAACAATGCTACCAATCGTATCTATTCTGAAAACAAGATCTTGTTCTATTTCGTCCTTTGCCGCTGCACTAATGGATGATGCCGCCTTTTTACTAGCAGCCAGATACAACTGGTTGCTTTTATAAGCCAACTCAGCTTCTAATTTTTTGCCAGCAACAGGATCGTAAGCACCTAAAGCAGACGAATACCCCTTGATAGCTGCATTAAATTTATCAAGCCCCGCCTTACCAACAGATGTTCCATCTTCAATGCTGGTTTTTATCTTCTCAAGTTCAGCGGACGCCGCATACCCAATACGGGTTGAAACAATCTCTGCACTGGCCTTTTGAGCGGATTGACCAAATACTGTAAATGTATCGCCAACTGGCTTAATTGTTTCTCCACTAGCCATCATTAATTTAAGTTGTTCAACTGTAGGTGCGTTCTCTGCACCATATCTTTCGCCCTCAACAACAGCTTGCTCCTGTGCGCTCTGCATGAAGAAGCTAGTCATCTGGTTCATGCCCTTGGACAAGGCGTCCATAGGTGCGGACACGTCTCTAAACTGCCCTTCTGGGGAAGCGACCTGCAAGCCAGATGATTTGTAGCGTGGTAACTCAGCCATGTCTCAGTCCTTTTAGATTACGCCGCCAAACCGACCTACACCGCCATAAGGTTGTGCTACTGGTGTCGTTAATGATGGAACCCCACCAACCTTCATAATGTTAGCCCCAGTGCTGAGTAGCGTTGTTCCCGCACTGATGAACCCTGCGGTTGCGTATGCACTTCCCTGCGCCCTCAGTGAGGCTGCTGTGGTCTCTCCACCAAGGAAGGCAAGTTCTGCGTTCATCTCGGTCATCTGCTTCTCTTCAATGCCCTGACCAAATGCGTAGTTGGTCAAAGCTGCTGCCGAACCGCCGAACGGATCAATGCTACCTGCACCTGCACGGGCGCGAATCGTTGCTGCCGTAGCTAGTGTCTTTTCAAGCACCTGCACACCCTGCTGACGGTATTGCAGTTCCTGTGCCTTAGCCTTCATCTGCTCTTGCTTGGCTTGGGCATTCAATGTTGCTTGCTGGGCTAGGCCACCTGCAATAGATCCGACAGCACTGACGACCGATGACAAACCAGCCAAGGCCGCAAATGTTCCAGATGCACCCACCGCACCTACTGCACCTAAGATTGGAGCTATAAAAGCCATATCACTGCCCCATGTTCACGCTGAGTCGATAATCTAAAAACAACAATGTCATCTTCAACGGTTGCGTTTGTGTCACTGTAACAGAACCCTCATAGTCATATCCGAGTAACGGTCCAACACGCTTCAGTCCGGTAAACTCTGCTACTGCTGTATCTAGCACTGCCGAATCAAAAGTCCTAAATGGAACCTCAACTGAGTTCACTGCCGCATTCTGGGTCTCATAGAACTCGGCCTCAACCTCAATAATACGCTTCTTGAACCCACGCATATTGCCAACTTGCAACCGAGGTTCAATAGGCATCGTCGCTATTGTGACCGTGTAATCCTGACCGACCTGATATGATGTAACAGAGGAGCGATCAAACGTGACTAGCCCACCGGAGGATGCAACTTCATCACCAAGCACGACGCCATCTGTAATGACTTTGACAGTCTTAGCCGCAAGATTAGTAGCCGTTACATTGGCTGCTGCTCCACCAGAAACTGCGTTGTCCAGAGTAAAATCACTGCTAAACAACTCGACATGATATTTGACGACGCTATTAATGGTGCGCTGCACAACGACATAGATTGTGTTGATGTCTACGGCTACGGCCTTGAACAGACCATCCGTATCAAATGTCGATGGAGCAATAATGTCTGCCGAGCGCAGCACAGAGTATGCGGTAAATGTGCCGTTTGTATTAACTAACATCAACAGATCAGATTCATCCGTATCAGTCGCACGACGCATAGCCATATCAATAGGCGTATTGATCAAATGCCCAGATAGTAGCGACATCTTGTTGGAGACATAACTGGCCTGAGTATCTGTGTAGATAAACTCATTTATCATCTTGCCGCCACGTTGAACGTAGATTGTGCCAGCTTCAAGTCCTACAGGACGTGTGCCTTCAAGAGAACCGTTTCTGGTTGCAATACGGACAATGAACGTACCCGGCGTGATTGGATCACCAAGTCCCTGTGGAACATAGAACTCGCCACCAGTCGTAAACAGTTGCAGATCACGGCCTGAGTAAATGTTAACGATGGCATTAAAGTTGTTAACGTCTAATGTGGCTTCAACAGCATCATCATCCAAGTTTGTCTGTTTATCAAAGTTAAAGAAATCCCCGACACGGCTGCCCCAGAGAGTAGATGGTTTATCACGGGAACCCCCGAAAAATAACCGTCCTTCATGAAAAGTCACACTTCTGGGGTAACCACGGGTAGCTGACCATACATCTTCATAGCCACTTTCAGTCTCCCAATCAGTTGTTGCTATTGCAGTCGTGCTAGAAAATGGTATTTCAACAACCGCCCTAACTACCGTCGTGCTAACAAATTCAATTACTCTAGCCCTGCCATAGGACGCCACGCTATTGATGTATTGATTGACCAAGGCCGATGTAAACACAGCAGAACTGGCTGTTAATGTAATCGTCCCTGTTGTAGCGGATGGCGTTAAAGTACCAGCAGGAGTGGCAATCGTAAGTGTAAACGCATATTTTGGAACGTAGTCAAAAGATAGGTTAGAGATTGTCCAATCTGCATCAGTTGCCCCACGAACCATCTTCTGCACTGGCATATCTTTATGCGTGAAGATAACCGTATCGGCAGACTGTGCGTAGTTAAGGTTAGCTAATCTAGCCGATGTTAGTTCAGTTGCCGCCAGATAATCGTTGCCTGATCCGTTGATATTGGTAATCAGAACGCCAGCCTTATAGATATAGACACGTTGATTAACGATAGCGAACATATACGAATCGCTAGTCGAGAACTCAAATGGAACTAGGACGACACCACTTGACGCACTTGATGGCAAAGCATGAATGAACTTCAAGCCTGGCCTACGACGCACACCGCCCTGTGGCAGAACTACAACATTCCTAGCGGTCTTTAAGCCTGAATAGTATTGTGCAAGATCAATACGACCACGCAGTAGCGGATCAATTTCGCCTACCGTAAAATTGGTCTGGATATTGATAACACGGGTCATTAGTACCTCACGGCAACAAGGCTAAAGTCTTCAATCATTTGAGGTGGATGATTCTGACCGTCAACCATAGTGGCCTGTCTGAAGTAGCCACCACGACCGTTCTCGCCAGAACCGATAGCCATGTTGGCCCAGTATTGGCTCTTCGTCATCTGGTCAGTAACAGGCTCTGCAAAGTGCCAGCACAGGTAATACTTCATCAACTGGACAAAGTATTTTGGCATCAGATCTTCACTGACATCAAACTGATAGTCGATATAAACAGACGTGTAGTTCGTCTGCACCTTGTTGTTCATTACTTCCCAGTCAGTGACCGGACGCGCACCTGGATTAGCAGAGACAAACAAAGCCCTTGGGCCTGACAACATATCGCCCGGAAGCTGATACTCATACTTCCATTCGGTGACTGGAGTTGTTGCAAGCTGGGCTAGTTGGACTTTCTTGTAACTGAACGTCCAAGGGTACATTGTAAGTACCATTGCCTTGATGTCGTCATAAAGTCTGTCAGAGATCTGAGCGGCATTAGACCCGTCAGTGAAAGACGTAATGATGTTGGTTCCGAGCATAATAAGTGCGTCGTTGACGATTGTGAGTTTGGTATCACCAGTTGCCAAGGGAGTTCTCCTTCAACGCAATATTAATGCCTTATATATTATTCGTACACAAACAAAAAGAGGGGGATTGCTCCCCCTCAATTAGCACCAGCATTTCAACGGGATTAATCCGTATCAGTTGCTGAGATGGTCGTGCCATCTGCGATGTCAACTACACCAGCCGACGTATTGCTATTTACATATGTAATAACAAGCGAAGGAGTTGTTGTATCGTAGAGGAAAAGTACGTCACCGACCTTAACGAGGCTTGTGACTTCGTTAAAATAAGCAGCAGTGTTCATCGTCGCCTGCGTGTCAGCAGACTTATATGAGAAGATGGACGGAGCGTTGCCAGACTTGTTGGCAGCAATCGTGTTCCAACCTGTTGAAGAAAAAGCCATTGTTCAATCTCCCTTATGCGGTTTCGCGGCAAGTGATTTTGACAATGCCTTCGTCATCAATCGCGATTGCACCAGCGGAGAACATACCGTTTACAAGGTATGAGGTCTTCTCTGGAACGTAGTTGATTTCGGTCTTCATATTCATGCCGATACCGAAGCCAACAGCGTCACGATGATAAGCGAAGCACACACGGTCAAGCGAGGCGTCGATTGCCAAACCACCCTCAGAACGATCACCAATCATTGTGAACTTGAAGCCCAAGAAGGTATCAATTTCACCATTCACCAAAGCCTTAACTGAGTTAAAGTCGGCAGATGTGATTGCTGTTTCACCAAGAAGCGACTCAAGGCCAGCAGCCGAAACAAGGAAGCAACGACCGTCCATAGGAACATTGTTCTTGTCCAGATACCGCTTTGCAGTGCGGAGCTTGGTAAGGTTGAGGTTGGTGTCAGTGCCACCGATGTCATTGCTGACAGTCAACGATGTGCTGGAAGCAGCAAGTGCATCCAATACCAACTGATCCATACGACGACCAATCGAACCGGAGACAACCTGAACAAGCTCACGACGCTCGTCAAAGTTAACCTTCGCCTGATGGAAGATGTCGCTGTATTCAGCAGCATTGTAGTCGCTCATCGTTGCAGTGACCTGCGAATATGAGATGTTAAGTGGTGTAACGTCCGTCTGAGGAACCCGAAGTGTGGCAGAACCTTTGCCAATCTTAGGGAACTTTACGGTTGAGCCTTCCACGTTCTGACGTTCACGGACGAGACCAGACAGGAGGCGTTGCCCCTGATATGCCTGCTTCACTTCCGCATCGAAGAGCGTGACAAAGGCTGAGGAAATGCCCTGTGCCATGTTAAATCTCCAAATTGCGTTTCATGTGATAATCGTTCGTGATTGTCCTTACGGGTCACCTAACTAAGTATCCGGTCGTGTACGAGACATGATTGTCGGACGGAGGACAATTA
>Ga0181344_1000748_pt1 | contig 12576 bp, 23 predicted proteins | sample Su13VDMLBDD_FD_130098 | JGI IMG/M metagenome (GOLD analysis project Ga0181344, IMG submission 130098) | Freshwater viral communities from Lake Michigan, USA - Su13.VD.MLB.D.D | ecosystem: Environmental > Aquatic > Freshwater > Lake | place: USA: Michigan | collected 2013-07-15
AATTGAGTATATGTGTTCCCAAAAAAACAAAAAGTGAATCCAATATTAAATGGTCCTTGTTGTGAATCATCAGTCATGAACAACTGAGTCCCTGTGTTGGTTTGAGCAACATAAGGAATGTTTGTGACTCCGTAATTGGTTGTTTGGTTTGGGTTCGCCCCACCAGGACCACACTGACTTAAGTCTGCCGTTAATGTTGTTGAGTTTACACCACAAGGTAAAAGTTGGTTAGGTCCTAAAGACGGACAATACTGTGAATAAACAAATAGGGGGAATAAAAATAATAATAATAACTTCTTCATATAATAAATACGTTTTTTAATTGGTTGGGTTGGTCACGAATGAAAACTAACTAAGGGTAAATGCTAATTTTTTTCTTTAGAATCTTTCCATTCGATATAAATTGTATGCAAAACCATTAGATTTATCAATACACAAACTATAGTTTCCAAAATCCAATGCCAATCTACTTGAGTTACTCCCATATGAACACCAAACCACATAAATGAACCATACTTGTTCATTAGTGTTACATAAAGATATTTGATAAAATTTAAAAACATTTTTTTGATAAATATTTTACATTATAATTTAATTCAACGATAATTATTACATGGTAAAACAAATATTAAAAAACATTCTTAATGTGTTATTGTTTAAAGAACGAGATTCTTTCTATAAAAAATGGTTGTCAGCGGCAATTTGGTGTTTCATTATTATGCACATACTTACATTTTCAATTGAAATGTATATTGATTATTTTTATGATCCATTTTCGGAAAGATTTAGTATCGAAAATATGAAACAAATGAAGATAAAATAAAAACAAAAAAAAATCGTAATGAGTAAAGTAAACGAAAACAGTACAGTGACTGTACATTACACTGGTAAATTAGATGACGGAACTATTTTTGATACATCTCACTTAGAAGGGAGATCTCCATTAAATGTTAAATTAGGAGAAGGGGCATTAATCCCTGGTTTTGAGAATGGTTTGATTGATATGGAGGTTGGTCAAACTAAAACAATTGAAATTGAATCGGATCAGGCTTACGGACAAATCAATCCTGAATTAGTTGGTGAAGTAACAAAAGATAAAGTACCTGCAGAAATCGAAGTTGGTCATATGTTACAGACAATGACACCTCAAGGTCCTTTAAATGTTAAAGTGGTAGAAATTAAAGAAGATACCGTAATTTTAGATGCAAACCACCCGTTAGCGGGAAAAAAATTAATATTTGATTTAGAATTAGTGTCATTATCTTAATCTTTTTTTTTATATTTGTAAAAAAAAGGAAATGACAAAGGTTGAAAAAGAAGCATCTCGTTACAAAAATTCTTCGGTAGAAGAACTAAGAAAAGTTATCAAGTCTTATAAGAGACTTTCAAGGTCAAATTCTGATATGTATAACTTTCTTTTCACATTCATTATAATGATGGTTTCGGCATACTTCTTAATTGACTTAACTTTTGGGTACTTGTTAGGATTACTTTTGTTCCACTATCTATTTTTTTGGGAGTACTTACATAAGTACAAAAAATTAAAATTGGTTAGTGATAGTGACAAAGAGGAGATTGATGAAATAATTTCAATTTTAGAAAAATACTTAGAAAGTAGAGAAAATAAAAAACCCCTTTAAAAAAAGGGGTTTTTTATTTTATTTATAAATTAATTATTTACCTGTTCTTCTCATTCTCATGTCCAATCCTTTGAGAGCCGCTGCCAATCCCAAAGCAACTAAACCAAAACCAACAGGGCCAGTATATTTACCTAAACCTGCCATTTGATTTATATCATGTAACATACTTGTAAGATCAGACTCTGAATAACCCATAAATTCACCAAGAAGTGCAACAGCACTTGTCCCTGCAAGTCCTAAACCACCACGTATCATACCTTTTTCTCGTCTACTTGATCTTCTTGATTTTAAATCATTAAAGTCTTCTTCATCCTCCTCATTCATTGGTTCCATTTCGGACCCAACGTCTTGAGTTTTTCTTTTTAACATGCTTAGTTCTCTAGATGACAACTCAGGTAAAACTTCTAACTTTAAGAAATCCGCAATTCTTTGGATCGCATCCTCTTTTGTCATTTTTCCAAAATCGCTCTCTCGATTCATCTCATCAAAGTCATCAACCCCCTCAAAGTCATCAACTTCCTCAAAGTCATCCTCAAACATTTCTTGACTTAGATTGTGCATATCTCCTTTTCTGTACATTTCGCCCTCATATAGTGAACGTCTTTTTTCTTCTAAAACAATTTTTTGAATGAGTTTTGTCAAATCTCTTTCAGTTAATCTTATAATTTTTTTCATAATAATTTTATTTATAAATATGTTAATTTCTGATTAAATTCTTGGTTTAAACCAAAGAATCTAACTTTTTTCCAATTTCCTTGTAAATTGGTTTATTACCATGTGGTTCTATTTTACCTATAGGTGGGTCAATTACTTTAACACCATTATCTTCGAATATTTTATAATAGGTTTTTACTTTTTTTTCTGTTACGTTTTTTAAACCTCCCCAACCCCAAGATCCTTGAACCGCGAATAAATCCGCATTCGGGAATTTTTGTTTCAATTCACTAACCAACCCCGATATGTTGTCGTTCGGATTGAATGCTCCATTTGTCCCAATACAAATTGCAATATTATCTACTTGTTCGGAACCTTTGTGTTTTTTAACCGAGTCTAATAACCAACTAAGAGTTTTACCACCTAACCATAACGAAGACTCTCCACCCTGAGTTGAGATTAACTCAAATTTATCACTACCATTTGCAACATACGGAGATTGAGAGTCACCTATCACAATATTAAGTTTAGATTCTTTATTTTTAATTTTAGGTTGGTCTTTATTTTCCCCTTTAGAAAACACTTTTTCAATCTCGGATCCTGTGCTTTTAGATCCAGAGATCAATTTATCATATAAATTTTTTAAAGTATCAAAAAATCCCTCATCTAAATAATCACTATGTAATTGTTTAATTTCCTTTTTTTCTTCTTCAGTAATTAACCCTGGTCTTTTCATCTACTTATAAATAGTCTATAAATTTGGATTAGTAAGATCCATATTATTAATTTTATTTTGGTAGTCATCACTAAGTTTAACTCCCCCACTGGGGATGTGAATTCTTGGGTTATTACCATTAAAAAAGTATGTTAACTCATCGGATATTGACATATCTAAGTTTACTAAAAGTCTATATTCTTTAGTAATAAGGTCTGGCATTAGTTTAGATAATATATCAAACCTTTTATCACCGTCAACAATTGTAATATCAACCACAAGAAAATCATACCATTCACCAACAGAGATCATTTTTTTAGTTCCTGTTATTTGAAATTCGTATTCAATATTAACATACATCCCTGTGTGGATTTCTCCTTCGCAATCAAAAACCATGTCTTTGATTACCTTATTTACTTTTCTTATTTTTTCTTCAGAAAACATATTTTATAAATATCTTAAAAAACAAAACCCACCTTATTGGGGTGGGTTTTTAAATGATTATAATAAAAAACTAAATCTCTTCTTCATCATCCTTTACTCTTTCTCTACCAACGTTACTTGATAATTCCGCCCCAAGTGTACCACCCATACCGGCCATTAGTAACGCCGCCTCTAAAATATCCTGACCTGCCATTGATCCCATCATATAACCTACGACCGCAGCAAAAGGAACAAACACACCGTAAGTCATTAGTTTTCTTTTCAAATACTCACTCAACTCAATTTCTTGTTTCCCTCTACTGTCATCACTATAATCATAATACTTATATTTTTCACTAATCTCAGAGGACATTTCTTCTGTATTCCCCATCGAGTTCTTAATGTCTTGGGCGGCATCAGGATTTTCTTTGAAGAATTGAACAAGTTGGTTAAATTCTTCGATATTATTTAGTTGCTCAAGTTCGGCTTTGGAGAAGTCGCTCTCTCCTTCTATATCCTCGGATTGATCAATCCATTCTTCCTCATTTTCCTTTAAATATTGACGGGAAGTTGCGTATTGGTGAAGACCCAAAATTCTAGATCTTTCTTCTTCTGTTATAATAAAACTTTTGTTCATATGAAATTTATTTTATTATAAATATAACAACTAAATGAAACTTATAAACTTTACGCCTTTGATTCTTATTTTATTTGAGAATTTTTCTTTTAACCACTCGGAGTAGTATTTTTTTACCTCATCCTCATAAATTGGAATATACGAATTGAATTCTTCGGGAATGGATTGCCTTGTTACTAACTCTTGATTTCCGGGATAGTATAACATAGACAAATCTAAATCATCGTAACTGATAAATCTGTAAACAATTTTCCCTTGTAGTCTATCTTCCTCAACGTCTAATTCTCCGTACAATAAATCCAAAAGCTCGAATATTATTTTTTGCATGAGAAAATCTAAGAGAAAAAAATTATTTTTACAACCTACTTGCTCTTTGCATTATGGCCAATAACTGTCTTTCGTACATTTTGATTTCTTGCAATTGTTGAGGATTTAATTCAATACTCTCACCTTTGATAGATGCAATTTTGTTTTGTATTTTGGTGTGTTCAAACATTAACTGAGAATATATTCTCCCTTTTTCTTCATTTGTCATAATATAATTATATGAAATTTATTTTTTTTTTAAATACTTACGACCTCCCAATTAAATTTTGCATCCAATAGGATAAGGTATTATTTATTATCATTCTGATTGTTGATTGGAGGTTTCTGTCGGATAAACTCTTTTTGTTGTTTTTTAAATACTGACTCGCAGAATTAATCATAAGGTCCCTTATCATACCTATTTCAGAAGATATTTGTTTGAGAATTTCTATTTTTGTATCATCAAAATTTTCTCTATGGGATTTGAATCTAATCATATCATCAAAATGCTCTTTTGTCATAAACAAAAACTGTCCAGCCTCAAACATATTTACCAAACCAGACTTTCTTACTAACTCCAAAAATTCCGCAAACGTTTTTTGTACCGATTTTGGAACTACATCATAATAGTCACCGAGCCTTTCAAGGTCGTCCAAGTTGTTGACATCTAATTCTGACAATAATTTTAATTGTTTTTCGGAAATTATAATTTTCATATAAATAAATATCAGATAAAAAAAAACCTCACCATAAGATGAGGTCTCAAAAGATTATTGGAATGTTATTGGTATTTACCTCTTGGTACTGCGGCACCTACGGCATTTCTTCCACAAAGTAAATTTTGTATTTCAGTTACAAAGTTTGTTCCTGTTTGGTCAGTACCACCTCTGATTACAGTGTTAGGAAACGCTTTAATAAGATCTGAAGTCATTTTACTTTTTTGACTCTTTCTCTCGTTTGGCCTAGCCTGTAATTTTTCTGTTGAGAGTTCAGCATACCCCGCCAACAATTGTTTCCATTCATTATCCAATCCGAAATCTAAGAATTGTAATACTTTATTTAACCAATTCTGATCTGCCTTAACAAACTGTTGTACAATAAAATCGTTAGTCCCATCACATCTGTATTTTATTTTAATACTACCAACATTACAGTCACCTTGTATTATAATTGTATTTTGATCGGGATATTCAATATTTGTAACTTTGAATTGTTCAATGATTGGTAAATTTTTGTATTTATCATCTGGTAAATAAAAATTAATCATCTGATCTTTATTGTTCGCAACAAACGTTTCTTTTGGGTCCGAACTTGTTGTGGTTGGCGTAGTTGGTGCTACTGGAGCGTTTTCACTAAGCAATCTTTTTTCCAATAACATATTTGTTTCTTGGATGTGTCTAATTTTACTATAACTTTTATTCATAATATTACATCATTTTTGAACATCCTGATTTAAAGCAAGTCAGGTCAAATTTATTTGTTGAGAATTGTGCCATACATTTTTCATTTAATGAATTTACATCACCACCAGAACCACACTCGTCACTTATATTATTTATCATGTCTTTTGTTACGGTATCACCATTTGATAATGTGATCATAGTTTTATCGCCTAAAGTACCATCGGAATTTTTGTCGACAACAATTTTTTTCATTTTAATACCGACAAAATTTTGTACATTTTCTTGAGTTTCTGAAATGACTTTTTTTATGATTTTAGCCAAATCTGATTCTGTAAGTCTAATTATTTTTTTCATTACTTTTTTTAGTATTTTAATATAAATATAAGTAAAAAGTAAAAATTCTAAATTTATTTTTTTTGCTTATTGTTCTAAGAATTTAGATATCCTTTTTGAGAAATCCAATCTTCCATTTTGGTAATGTAGTCGTAAAAACTTTTTATCGCATCAAAATTAACCTGAAGACCCGTGAAAGTGTAATCGAGTATGTTTCTACTTAAAAAAGAGGAAATAAAAAATGGTTGGAAAAAAGATACGGACTTTTCAAATCCTGATGGGATATTACTTTTGAAGTACTCTAAGATCTTAGATAAAACATTTTCATTTTTATCTTCCTCTCTTAGGTTGTAAGTCATGTATACTATTTCTATTTTCCCGTATATTATTTCCCATCTAAAATAAAATTTACCAGGTTCATTCTTTTTACTTTCGTCGAAGACACAATCCAATTCTTGATTATTCTTAACTTTTGGGTCTCTATTTATTATAGTACAATATTTTTTATTCTCCGGAGTACTCAAAAATTCTTCCCACTTACGAATGTAGTCTGATCCATAAGTTACCAAACCCTTAAGTTTTTCAGAGTCTAAAGAAAGGGTTTCAAGATAACCATATATTTTTTTTACATCAGAATAGTTTTTTGGGAAGACATCTAAGGTTATAGTTCCTTCTTCATCCCCAACAAATTGAGGTTTCAAAAGATCTCCAGCCAAACTTTGGATGTACTGTTCGATTTTGTCAAAACTGTTTTGATCAACTTTACCCTTTGGTTCTAAAACTTTAAATAATTTTGCAATTGATGAGTACCCAATTAATGATCCGTCGTTTTTATAGTCATGTATAAATTGAAATTTATCGTTATTAACAATACATCTCGTTATGTCCTGACTCCCAAAATACTCAGCTTTAAATAAAGTGATTAAATTTGGACAATATTTTCTGTTTTGGTAGTTTGAAAAGAAGTCATTGGCGATTTCTTTTTGTTTTTCATTCATTGATGGGATCTTATTTCTAACGAGTTGCTCATCTTTTTTTGACTCCAATATTTTTTTGTACTCTATAAGAACTTTTGATTCTGTATGTACATTCTGAGGAGCCGATCCGTATAGATCATAACTACCAACAAGAGTGGAGTCGGGTTGATACATACATTTTTCAGCCAAATAATCCCAACTACTATTCAACTTACTTTTTAAATTGTTCAGTTCTTTCTTTTTTAAAAATAATTTGTTTGTGTTCAAACAATCTTGTTTAAATTCTAAAACGCTTTTATACCCAGCGTTAAAAGTTGCTTGACCCAATTGTAAAGTTTTCTCCACTGAATAGTTTGGTAGTGAAAGAAGTTCATCTCCAGTTGCCTCATTGATTAAACCATGTTTAGTCAATATCTCATTTTTTTCAGACTCAGAAATTAAAATTTTATTGATCATATCAAAGATTAATTACATCCATTTACCACTATCTGCCCAATTGTATTTATCATTTTGTTGGTCATAAGTACCTTTAAGTTTTCTACCGTCATCAAGATAATAAATTTCTTCAGAATTATTTTCAGGAAACCAAGACCATTGTTCACCTTTATCAAATTCAAACTTACCTATCGAGCCTCGATAGTAGTTGGGGATTTTTTTGAAGTTGTCCAATGATTCTTGTTTCATTCCCTCAGAAACTTTTTCTTTTTCGAATTCAGGTGTTATAACCATTCCTTCAATATATCCTTGATTTTGTTGGTTGTTATTAACAATATTACTTTGTGAATTTTGTGTCAATGCTGACATGATTGCATCCTTTGTTGATTGTCCCCATTTATTATCAATGCCATTATTTTGACCAGTAAGTTTAAAACCGAATTTATTTACTAATAAATCCTGTATGTCTTTCAACTCAACTTCTGATATTATATCTTTTTTTGTTTGTTTACTATGTAGATTTAAAATTCTACTTTTTTCATTTTCTGTGAGTATTATTTTTTTCATTTTTAGACTATTATTTGATATTCAAAGTTATTGAGCCACCTGGTTTTTTTACAGGACCATTTAATTTTTGTAACTCAGCGATCAAAACTTCACAATCTCCGTCAAAGTCTGCGTAAAGTTTTGAACATGCAGTTGCCCCACAAATTCTTATGTGGATTGCTTGACTTCCGTTGTCTAACCACGTATTGTTAAATGATTCATATTGATTTGCGGTTAAATAATAATCTAAACCACCCAACTTTATTTTTTTAAAGATTTTTTTAAAATTTTCTCCTTTTGGGTTTGCAATATCCCAAATGTTTTCTACAGTATAGTAAGTCCCATCTCCATTATCCCCTATTGTCATTGGACCAGTATAATATTGTGGCGATATTAATTTAAAGATTGATCCTGACTCTGTTGATGTTATTTCTTCTGTCGCATCATCATTAGTAACTTCGATTCCGGCTTGAGTTAAATTTTGTTTTATTAAACATTGTGCCAATTGATCAAATTTACTTTTACTCCCAAGTATGTATTGTATAAAGGCCATTTTACTTTTATAATCACTATTTGCAATATCCTCATTCCATATTGGGTAATCTCCAACTTTATATTTTTTGGGTTGTTGTTTTTTAAGTTCCTGATTTGTCATTGGATTTGTGATTAAACCAGGTGATTTTATATCCATACGACCAATTTCATCCTTTTGTGGTTGCGGGTTCGTGTTTACATTTTGGGTCTCAGTTCCAGCACCTGGTGTGGGTGTTACAACATTAGTTCCAGTCCCCCCTTGTTGAGGATTCTGTTGAGGTGTAACGGTTGTTTTGGATGATAAGGTATTTGTCAGTGCAGAATAAATCGCGTTTAATGTTAAAGGTCCCAAATCATTATCAACACCTCTTCCTCCCCTTCCTGTATTACCTAAGTTGAGCCCTAATTTATTAACCAACATATCTTGGATGTCACTTACATTTTGCTCATTTATTAATTTATTTTCATTAATAAATTGTTTGTTATGAAGTGATAAAATTCTTCGTTTTTCTTCTTCAGAAATAATACTTCTTCTATTCATGACTTTTAATTGGAATTTTTTTATTTATAAATATTCAAAAAAACAAAAAAACCCGTCGTTTAGACGAGTTTTGTTTTTAAATATCACTACAATAGTACCTATAGGTGACGTTTTCGAAAAATATGTAAAAAATGTAATCCCCTTTTTTAACCTCTTGTAGAAAGAACAATATTACACCGGTTTCTGTATTATTCTTACAAGTCCATGAGATGGATTGGTCTGTTTTCTCTACTAAACGGGAAAACAAATAAACTTGTTTTGCCGGACTTTTCTCGTTTTTTAATGTAAGGGTGTCATTTGAAATGTTAATCAACACGTGACAAGAGTCTGTTTCAAATCTCGGAGTTTCATTTCCATCACACAAAACGAGTTTATTTGCGTGAAGACCATAATTTTGAGATAGTGAAATGAAAGAGTGTAAAAGGACTACAAAGAATAAAAATAAGTGTTTCATATGGATTAATTTCTACAAATATAGTAAAAATATCTAAATAAACAAAAAAATTTACAGATCTTCTCCTGTAGTACAATCAACTTCCATTGATGCAATTTTTTTACCGCCATACTCACCAACACTAAAACATCTTTTTGTCAAAGGTATATCACCACCTAAACAAGTTGGTATGCTAGTACTTTTTCCCTCATCATAATTTATATCTGGTTCAGATATAAATTTAATTATCATTTTACCTTCTTTGGTTTTTAACTCACTTACCTCAAAACTTTTTGGGTCTATTAATCCATCACCACCTTCACATTTTTGATAGTAGATCACTTCAATAGGGGTTTCTTGTTCAGTAATTAACCCCATCAATTCTTTAACTCTTACTATTTCAAAAACGTGTTCCATTAAGCAAGTGTTATAGCAGTATTGTTAGCGACTTTACACAATTTAGGACAATTTGCACTATCTTTGTATTGTATAAACGCCATATCACCCATTGCCAATAAATTACCTGAAGTAATACTAACTTCAGCACAAAGTGGTCTTCCTGAATCAGGTTTTTCTGCAACACACATCTGTGGTCTTGGTGGTGTATTTTCTACTATTACTTTTTTAATAAGACTTGTTAATTGTCTTTCATTCAATCTAACAACTTTTTTCATTTTTTATTGTTTTTAGTTTAATTTATTATAAATACCTGATAAATAAAAAAACACTAATAATTAGAATATAAAATTATATCATTCTTCGTGTCTGAAGATGTGTAAGGTAGATGATTTACCGTAATTATCCAAATGGTCAAATGGTTCCATATCCTCCCCTCTAAACTGAAAAGAATCTATAACGGACCAAAACTCACCGTTGGGAAGAAAAATTAATCCTTCAGTAAACGTAAAATCAAATGGATAGATTTTTGAGTCACTCTCAATTTCATAGGAGTGAATACCCCCTTTAGATTCGTCAACTGAGAAATATACATTTTTTTCAGGTGATGTTTTCACATCATACTCTCGATCATATTCACTTGAGTTCACATCATCAATTGTAAACTCCAAAACTATTTCGCTATTTTCATCAAACAATCGAAAATGGACGGTTCCATTATTAAGTGGTGTTGACATATGTAAAATATCCCCATCATACATGTCAAAATTTTCGATATGCGTTTCAATATCCCACCTTATTTCAGAATAATCGCCATCAACACTGTCCTTTAGATCATCGATGATTTTTGTTTCATCCATAGATAGGGTTTTTGCGACAAACTCTCCCTCCCATCCGTAAACGTTTAAAGTATATTTCATTTCTCAAGATTATTTTGAATAAAACTTCCAACCCATGACCCAATCTGCCAACACCCTATAAGTTCCAAAGCATATTTTGGTACAAAAAGAATAATTACCATACATAAAACAATTGCAAAAACAATAAGTGATAAATTTCTCATGTGTTTAAAAATAAAGAGAAGGGCAAAATAAGTGTTTTCATATATGTTTTAATTTTTTAAATAACATATAAACAAATATTTTAATTGTCAAATGGTGGACCCTTTTCTGAGACGACAACTAAAGAGAGATATAATATGAATTATAAAAAAACCCGAAGGGTTCGGTCGGTCGATTTTTTCCGACGAAGTCGGGGAACGGTTTATGCCACCAGATCAAAAGGAAGAATTATCGTTTTTTATGTCTCATGGCGTCTTTTCTATATTCACGAGAAAAATACTCACTCCAACATTCAAATGGGTTAGGATGTAACATATCAATATTATGAATAGGTGTATGTGGCGAGATGAGTGGTCTAAAACTAATCAACAGATGTTTATTAATCTCGGGCATAAAAGACTCGATGTTATCATATATTCCCTCATAATCAATATACCCATCATAATGTGGGGTTTTATACATAGAAGAAAATGTTTCTGGCTTATAAGAAGGTAAAGAAATTATATCATAAATTCTAAGTTCCATATAGGTTTGACCATACCACTGCATATTTTTCACTTTAGGATCACGGTGTCTAATAAAAACATCAAACTGTAGACCTTCATACATACTTTCAATAAAATTACCAAGTATAATGAGGTACTTGGATCGAATCAAGTAAAGAAGTTTTTGTTCTTCTTGGTTTGATTTGTATTCTTGGTATGAACTATATGTACGGTTCATTACATGAATTTCATTCTCGTATTTAGGATTTAAAAAAGATGAGGTGTCACACATGAAAAAAATATAATAAAAATATTTTAAAATAAAAAACCCCACTGATGAGGTGGGGTTAATAAATCATTTTCTAAACCGAGATTCAACGTCTCGTCTCATCCTTCTTGATGATTCCATCTCATCTATTATTGATTTTAAAACTTCGATGGTTTCTTGGTTACTAGAATTTGAATCTCTAATTACTGATTTAATGTCTGAGTAAAGTGTATTTTCAGACAAATCCTCGTTAATTATTTTTTTAATAATATTAGTTAATTCAGATTCGGTGAGTATAATAGTTTTTTTCATTTTCAATTGTTTATTTTAATCTTTCGTATCCGTTTTCTTTCAACCAATTAGATACAATACTTGGATGCATCCTTAAATCGTCAGGTAATTCTACATCGTATTTTTCTTCCACAAAAGATCTTAATGTTTCATCATTCCACCCACGACCAGAACTTGGATCATACGATGGGATGTGATATTTTCTTTCTTCATCCTGTTTTCTCATTTCTTTATTATGTCTTTCCCAATTTTTTTCATAATTGGCATTCCCCATACTAAACGGACCTTCACTATAGTCTTTAAACCAGTCCCTTCTATCCATTTCCATAATGGTTCTTTTAACAAGTCTTGTTAAATCTCTTTCTGTAAGTCTAATTACTTTTTTCATAATATTATATTTTTAATAACCTCTATGGAAACCTGTAAAACGACGTGTCATAGACCCCCCTAATATACCAGGTACCGAACCATAAGGTTCATTATTATTATCAACAATAA
>Ga0181344_1000749_pt1 | contig 12574 bp, 9 predicted proteins | sample Su13VDMLBDD_FD_130098 | JGI IMG/M metagenome (GOLD analysis project Ga0181344, IMG submission 130098) | Freshwater viral communities from Lake Michigan, USA - Su13.VD.MLB.D.D | ecosystem: Environmental > Aquatic > Freshwater > Lake | place: USA: Michigan | collected 2013-07-15
CCAAGAAATCTTCAACTAACAATGCTTCATATGGCTTACCGCCACTCTTTTCCTTAAGAGCTAACAATAACCCATCAATTGTAACTTGTTCAGTAGAACCTTTTGGTCTACCGGAGTTAGGTCTAGCACCGCCCCGTCCGCCATTTGGCTTATTGACTTGCTTTTGCTTAACTACTTTCTTTTCAGTTGTTTTCTTTTCCATAACCATATTTATTCTCTGTTAAATAATAGATTGAAAGGCATATTAATGAACTACACTTGGACACCTGCACACGGTAATGATGTTGAACACATCGTAAAAATGGCTGAGAGCCATTTCCAGAACGAGATTGACGAAATCTTCAAACCCGAACCCGTTGTTTACGGCAGAAATATCACATTAGCTGTGGTAAATCAATTCTACTCTCCTCTATCTGAACTTTTAAGTGTCTGTAAAGACGACACAGGCAAGTTACTAGCCTATACTTGGGCAACACATGAAGTTGCTGCATGGTCAGACGACAGAATGGTTACTGTCAGAATGGCTCATGTAGACTTATCACTTAGTGCCAAAGTTCGCATCAGTATCGTCAAAGATATGTTGAATCTTTGGGAGACTTTTGCTCATCTATCACGTACTCCTATCATATGCAGTACAACTATGCGTAAAGACCAAGATGGTTTCTTAAAACTACATCAAAAGCATGGCTATGATGTTCGTGGTAGTTACGCATACAAGAAGATTACTCTAGAGTAGCGTTTAACTTCCAAATAAACTTAGCAATAGCAAGAATACGATCCTGAGCATAATTTGCAATCTCATCGTGTTCTTCCTCTTCTGCTGTTTCCATTAATGTTTCGTAACATCCCTTGAGATGTTCTAAATCTGTTCTTACTTCACCCAATAATGTTTCACTTGAGCCTTCCATTGCGAACGATGGAATATGACTGTCAGTTAATACAGTCATTAAGTCGTTTGGCATAAACTCACTGAGTGTACGGAGCAACTCTCCAATTGTATCAATTTGATCCTGGAGGTCTTCGTATATTTCACCGAGAAGACTATGGTCGCTTGTGAAATTTCTGCCCATGATATTGACATGAGCAACGTGGCTGCGAAAGTATGTGGTGAAGTTGTCATTAAAGACCTGTGTTAGTTGTGTTTGTGTTGTCATTCTATTCTCTTTTAATCAGGTAATTTTTCACCGAATATTTGTTTACCGCCGCCACCAAATTCAGCAATCTTAACTGGCTTCTTAGTGTTAGTAATGTCATAAACAGTTACTGGAGTAGTTGTAGTATGCACTTCAACTTTAGTTCCATTATTTAATGTGCCATATAGTTTTGACCTATTAGGAGTTGAATGAGTAAAGTTAATCTTACCTTCAGCTCCCATCATCTTTATGTTTTTATCCACTGGAACTTGCTTGTCTTCTTTTGGCTTTCCCTTATTTGTTTTTCTAAGGGCATCTTTCTCAGCCTGTTTAGCTAATTCAAGTTGTTTTTCAACATCTTTATACTTGCCATACAATTCATTCATTTGTTTCTGGTACTGTTCACCTTCAGGAGTACCTGGGGTAGCTTTACCAACGTTTTCTGTATGTAATAGTGAAGATTGAGTGTCTAAATCAGATAACTGATTTTCAAGACTTGCAATATTAGTATTAGTTGGTGCAACTGGTTTAATTGCTGCTGGTTGTGCAGCAGGTTGTGCCGGCATTTGTTGAACCGGTTGTTTTGGTAACTCTGTAGGTGCAACTGGTTGAATTTTACTAGCAGCTAGATCCATACTAACTTGCTTAGGGGTTTGACCAGTCTTTGGCATTGGTGGGTACTTAGCTTCAACTGCTGCTTGAGCAACTTGATTCATGTCAGTACCAACTGCTCCATTCTGCGAACCATACATTACTGGATTAGCTTCTGGGACTACAGGTCCTGGAGCAGGTAACAGGGGTTGTGTTGGCATTTGTGATTCTATACCAGCACGACCTTTAGCAGCTTGCATTGCAGCCATTTCTTCAGCTTGTGCTGCTGCTCTTGCTGGACCAAACTTAGGATCAAACTGTGTAGCTTGTTGAAGTCTTTTTGCAGCATACGCAGGAACTGCCGTGCGAAGTGCAGTCACTGGAGCAGGAACTCCAGTCAATAACGTACCACCAATATCAGCTAATAAGTTCAATGGTTGTTGACGATAAGTTGAACCCAATTGTTCAGCATAGCCTTCAATACCTTTACCAGCGGCGGGAACTAGCTTTTGTCCCATTTGTGATTCAGGTGCCATTCCATATCCCCAATTTGTTATAGGATCGTTTTCATATAATGGAGCTGTTGGTATTTCTTTTAATTGATTTACAGGAATTTCACCTCTCATAAATTGGTCAACTTGAGGTTGAGGAACATATGTAGGTCTAATAGGCATTAGTGCTGAATCAGGACTTGTACCCTGTGGATAAGCAAGACCTCTTGCAAAGCCCTTACCTGCATTGACTGTTCCTTCAATTGCTGCAGGGACACCTTTAGCTAATGCTTTAACAGATGATACAGTTGGGATTGGAGCAGCCATTTCACCGATAGTTCTAGCAAACTTAGCGTGAGGTGTGTCTGATTGACCAGGAAGCATCTTGTTCCATTCTTCACTACCTAATGGTACTGTGTATGGAGATGGTTGTTTAGTTGCTGCACCATATATGTTACCCGGTAAGTTAAGCAAGTCAGGTATGCCACCTAATGCTCCGGTAGCAACGCCACGAGCTGCTTGAAACGGCATGTCTGCACTTGCTTCACGATCCTGTTGACTTTCTGGTCTACGACCTGCTGGACGATAAACACCAAACGCAGCTCCGCCTTCACCTTCAACCGGCTTAGGCATATTTGATTTTGGTTTAGCTTTTGACGAGCCTAAACTAGCTGCTGCTTCATCAATGTCAGCATCCGTAGGTTCTTTATCAAATTGAACCTTTACACCGTTTACTTCATATATAAAAGCCATTATTCAACTCGCTTATATTTGTTGCCACTTGTAGTAGTACCAGTACCTGCTGGTTTACCTTCACCGAACGACCAATCGTTCTTACCTTCTTTATCGTACTTCTTCAATAAAGAAATCATACCCTGAAGAGCCGCCAAGCGTGTTTTCACTGGCTTCTCTGCGTTTGCAAAATCACCAGCCGCCCTTTGATACTGTTTCACATCATAATCTGATTGAGCGCCTTCAAAGCGAGGTATATTTGATACGATAGGATATACGTAAGGTTCTAGTTCTGCAATAGCTTGAGCGCCATTAGTGCTTGCTCCAATTTTAGCTGCTAATGAATCAATACTAGACCCAATACCAGATCCAGTTGATTTCTTAATCAATGAAGCAATTGGTTTAATCATTTCATAAGTGTTATCAGCAAAGTATTGATTTTGGATATCCTTAGCTTGAGTCTTGCCTTTAGCTTCTGCAGGTGGTTTACGTTCTGCAACGTTAACTTCTTTATTAGCTTGAATGTTAGCTGCTGTTTGTTCTTCTGCTGCCTTTTGACGTTGTTGGAAGCTAGTATAACTTTCACCAGGACGTTGTGTAACTGTACCGCCGCCACCAACAATAGCTTGTGGAGCAGGTTGTTGTTGGACTTGTGGTTGAGCTGCAGGAGCTTGTGGCACTTGACCCATAGTAGCTGGATTAACTGGTGCAGGACGAGCCACAGATTGTGGTTGAGCCTGAACTTGTGGTTGTTGCATAACAGCAGGAGCTTGTTGAGTTCCACCAGCCATAGCAGGTAATGCAGGTTGTTGTACGCCTGTTTGAGCAGCTTGAGTACCTTGTTGTTTAGCACCAGCAGCACCATAAACACTGTTAACGTTCTGAGCCATTGTAGTCCAGCCCGTAGGAGCTAAACGTTGATTACCAACTTGTACATAACTTGATTGTGTTTGTGGATCATACATTAACAAGCCAGTTTGTCCTTGTGCATTTTGTACAGGTGAACCATGTACAGCAGGTAATTGATGTGCTGACGTAGGTAATGTAGCTGCACTTAGTCGTGCAATCTCATCTTGACCAGCAGTTTGACCTTCGGTGTTAAAAGCCTTAACAATCTCACCTTGCTTGTTACGGTAAGCAGTATAACGTTGACCAGTTGTACTATCAGTAACACTAGCAGCTTTTAACGTTGGGCTTAGTTTCTCTTGTTCTTGTTCAGCAAGTTCAGTTAAACCCAAACGCTTGAACAAAATAGCTTTCAAGTATGAACCTTCGTCCTTAGTCTTTTCTTGCATGTAACGTGCAATATCATTAGGAGTAGCTGTTTGTAGCTTTTCCATAGCTTGTTGTTTAGCACGTTCGTTTTGATAATCTTGCACAAACATTTGGTTAGCTTGTGATTTGATACCTTCAGGTACTTGTGGGTTACCAATCAATTGAGCAAATGCAGCTCTACGTTCTTTTGGATCGGTACTATTACTTGCTTTAACAAACGCATCATGGAAGATGTCATTCATAGCCGGCTTAGTTACTTCAGCTTGTTGCGGAACAGCTTGAGGTTGTGCTTGAACTTGAGCAATTTGACTCTGAGGTTGTTGTACCTGTGTGGGTCCTGCAACTTGTGTTGCTGGTCCTGGTTGAGGTAATTGAACTTGTTCTGGGGTTACAGGAGTTACTGGTTGTTGCGCTACAGGTTGTTGTAATTGTTCTTGTTGTGGTTGTTGAACTGTAGGAGCAACTGGAGCTACCGGTTGAGTTGGTTGAGTTTGTTCTACAGGTTGACCAAAGCGTTGAGCAATAGCTGCCTGTGGGTTTTCAATAGCTTGACTAATAGGAGCAACACGCTCACCTAACATTTGTCCAGCCATATCACCTAAGCCAGCCTGACCCGTGACTAACATAGCCATTCTGGCTAATCGTTTTTTGCGTTCTTCGTCAGTAGCTTGTTGGTTGCTAAAGTCTTCTACGCCTGTTTCTTCACCAAATGGATTATACGCCATAATTTTACCTTAAATTGAGATGCCCATGCTTGTGCCAGTTTTAGTTGCACCTTGTGTACCACTAAAGTTAGGGTTATAACTTGCTGAAGGTGTACCAAAGATAACTGAAGCATATTTGTTGTACAAGTCTTGTGGAGTCATACTTGCAGTAACTTGAGTTCCAGCAGCACCCATTGCTCCACCAAGACCAGCTTGACCTAATTGAGCTAAGTTGCTTCCAACACCTGCACGTTGAGCAGCAATATCTTTCTGAACTTGGGCGGCAGTTGCAGCTTGAGTTGCCATTGTTGATCCAGCTAATTGTTTATCTGCTAATGCTTGTCTTGCTGAACCTAAATTACCAGTGCCACCGAACTGTGCGTTCTGGTTAGCAATGTTTTGTTGATACTGTGCTTGAGCAGGAGCTAATGCAGCACTGATTTGGTTTGCTTCATAGTCTGCGTCAAACAAACTTTCCATACCACTGATACCTGTGCGTAATGCTGACTCACCAGTACCGCCCAATGCTTCTTGTGCTTGTCTTGCAACACCGGCTTGATTTTGACTTGCATTTAATACTCCGCCTGCGTTTTGATTGTAAATGTCAGTAGCACCTTCAACAGCGTTCTTATATGTAGGAGCAATAGTTCCTGTGAAGAAGCCAGTTTGAGCAGCGATTTGATCCTTCTGCTCTTGTGTTAGTGTTGGTGTAGTTGTTGAACTTGATTTTCCGAAACTCATGTTGTTTCCTTTATAGTATATTTAGTGTAGGTAAATTATGGCTTTACTGGACCTGTATTACCTAGTAGTGGATAATAGTTACCCATCTTAGCTAATATCTCTTGACTAGTTGCTGCACGTGCTGCGTTAGTTGCACCCCATGGTGTTGCAGGAGCTTGTGGAACAGTGTTATGTAACTGACTGTTAAACGTAGGTCCTGGTTGATATGGATGTGCGCCCCAGTAGTATTGACTTTGTGCATCAGTTGTATTCTTATAGAATGGTTCTGGTGCCATCCATCCTGGATTCAATCCTGTTGGGATGTTAACTTTAGGAGCAGTTCCCCATGTGTATTTACCACGATAGTTGTCTTCTTCTGGTGTCTTTGGTTCAACCGGAGGAACGATAGGAACAATAGGTAATGTAGGATCAGGTGTTGTCGGTACTGTTGGTTCAGTGGGAACAACTGGTTCCTTAGGTGTAACATCAACAGGTGCAACATAGCTACTGTCAGGTGGAATAACTACCGTAGTAGGTGGTGTTAATGGTGGCTCTTTAGGAGCAGTGATTGTAATCTCTGGAATCGTAGTTGTGTTGTTACCAGACCCAGTACCTGTAGGTCCTGAGATTAATGTTGATATTACAGTACCGTCACTCTTTTGGTCATCTTTGTAAACTGATCCATCACTTGTTGTTCTAGTTGAACTTGATACTGTTGTTACAGGAGCTGGTGCAGGAGGTTGAACAACCGGAGCAGGTGGAGTAACGACAGGAGCAGGAGGTGTTACAGGAGCTGGGGGTTGTACTACAGGTGCAGGAGGGGCAACTGGAGCGGGCGGTTGAACTACAGGTTGTGTAGGTGCCACAGTTGTTGGGGGAACAATTACAGGAACGATTGGTGTAGTGGGTGCCTGAGGTGTTGGAACTTCCCATGCATTTGCAGCAGTGTTAAATTTCGCTGCGCCGCTTTCAACTTGTGCGCTAGTAGCCAAATCTGTATTTGGATTACGATATTCATTAATAGCTTTTGCAGGGCTTTCCATTGTAGCTCCTGGACCCAACTTATCAATCATTGTAGGTGTTTCAGGTAAGCCGCCAGGTGTGCCAATCTTATTGACAGCATCAGCAGGACTCATACCAATTCTAATTAAATTATTGTACTCAGCTTCTTGTGCCGGAGTGTAACCTTCAGCAACAACTTGACTTTGATATTGAGTTTGAGCGTAAGTCTTAGCATCATAGTAATCCATTAACTGGTCTACTGTTGATTGACTGTAACCTTTACCACTTAAGAAACCTGCAGGATCACCAGACTGGTAAGCAAGTTCTAAGTTCTTGTAGTATGCAGTATTTGGATTGCCAGCATTCTGTATAACACCATTGTTAGCAGCAGTACCATATTGTTCTTTTAATAAGTTATCAGCAAAACTATCACTGTTCAATTGAATTCTGCTTGTGTCGTTTGCAGCAGGATTAAACACATCTGTTGCATCATACTTTGCCCACATTGAATCTAATGAAGGTAAGTTAGTTGTTAGGATGTTGGCTGGATTGATAGGTCCTGCTGTTGTAGGAGTTGATGGAGCAACTGCTGCACCTGGTGGTGTGTAAGTATATTCACCATTAACTTTAGTTATTGTGCCGCCTGGGTGAGCAGCTTGTGCAGCTTGTGCATCTGCCATTGTACCTGTTGTGGTTTTGTTAGCAGGGTACATAGCTTTGTTCAAGTCACTTCCCCAGTTAGTTCCACTGGTCATCTTGTTAACTTGGTCAGCAGTAATGTTGCCACTTGATATAGAGCCAGCTACTTTACTAACATCATACCCATTGTTCATTAGTTTAATAACAGCATCGTTACTAAGACCTGCATTGTTAGCAGCTAATACTTTATCTGCGTTGCCAGCAACAGCGATTTGACGAATACCATACTGGTCATAGCCTTTATCCATCAACTGTTCAGCATTGTAAGGAGTAAGTTGTTTGCTTGCAATGAATTGGTTAGCAACACCAATCTCTGTTGCTGAAACACCGTTAGTTAACAAGTTGTTGATGGTTGCTTCTGGTAATGCACCATTAGCTAAGTTTGTTAATGTTTGTGGACCTACTCCAACACTTGCCATATCAGCTAAGTCGCCGGCACTGTAACCTAGCTTAACTAAGTTTGAAACGTCACTTGCAGTAAAGCCATTTTGAGCCAATACACTGGCTTCAGTTGCATCAACTAAACCTGTGTTAAGCATTGCCTGTGCGCCCGTTACGGGACCAGTGGTTGTGGTAGCTGTGCTTGCATCAAAGTTGTTTAATGCATCGTAGATACCTGTAACTTGTGGACCACTCATCTTCCAGCCCATTTCGTTCGCTACAGTTTGAGCAGGATTGCTTGATGCTTTAGCTCTAGCAAGCACATCATCTGGAATCATGTCACTATAAGTCTGACGTAATGATCCACTATTCTTTGCTTCGTTGATAGCTTGTTGAGCAGCGATTTGTGAAGATTGGCTAGTAGTCCAACCCATCTCTTGGTTCAACGCTGCAATAGGATCTGCTGACAGGTTAGCACGAGCCATTACATCTTTAGGAATGCTGGAGATAGCTTCAGAAGGAGTCATTAGTTTAGCGACACCGCCACTAACACCACCCAATATTAATCCTGCTTTAACAGCAGTCATAACGTCTTGACCAGTAAGCACAGCGCCTGTAGCTGCACTTGTTGCGCCCATAGCAGCAGCTTGAGCGATAGGTCCTAACGAGCCGGTAGCAGCGCCAGCCATACTTCCCATATAGCCCATAGCTCCGCCCGTGAATGCACCTTTGACAATGTTGCCTCCAGTAGCGGCTGCGCCAGCGCCACCCCCAAGCGCACCTGCCCACATGGGAGGGATACCATAAGCCATAGCTACTGCGCTGGTGATTGCGCCAATTGGGTTACTCTTAATTGCACTCCAGGTGTCACTTAAAACATCGCCAACGTCATCTACTGCGTCACCAACGAAGTCAAAGAAGTCGTCAAATATACTCATTATTAATCCTTTTTGTATTTATTGTTTTACAACCTGTACGCTTAGGCTGCGTTGACCAAACGTTGTTGAAGTGATGGCTAAATCTCCTGAGCTTACATAGAACATAACTTCTAAGATGTACCAATAGTAGTTAGGTAATGGTTGGTCAATAACTGTACCAAAGATTGTCTCAATGCTGTCTAATGTTCCTGTTCCAGTTAAGCCACTATATGTGTAAATCTGTTCGCTGACTGTTGCTTGTGGTAAGAAACGATATTCAGGGTTGATTGGGTCTGTTGTGGGGAAGCCCACAAATCTGTTTAACGATACAATATATTGTAACTCTGCAGGATCTCCACCTAACACTTCATAACTAATCAAGTTGTTCAATTGTGCAGACAAAAACACTCTGTCTGTTGCACCATTAACAACAACCTTACCATTACAGTCTGTTGACTTTGAGCCACCAAGATAGGGTGTTGAAAAATAAGCAATTGAAAACTCTGCTGTACCATTTGAAGACGGTGGTTCAATGTCATAAGTTTTTGTTGTTTTACAAATTACATATTCTGTTGTACAATCAACTACACCAATAGGATCGTATCTACCATCATAGAAATCGTTATCCACACCACTAATAACAATGGGCTGACCGTTTGAAAATGGTGGGAAAGGCTGTGTTGATGCGAACTCAAACTTCCATGTGTTTCCAGTAAGCATTGAACTTGTGCCCAATGGTATAGGAGCAACATAAGACTGTGCAGGATTTAGTGGTGCAAAGAACAATTGACTGTCAGCTTCACCTACGTTAACTAAATCTAATGTTACAGGTGTATAGCTAGTATACATACCTTTTTCAAGTGTAATGCCAGTAACAGTTTCACCTATGCTTGCGATGACAGCGCCCGGAGCAACACCATAACCAGTGACAGCCATGCCCACAACAAGTCCAGTAGCGTTTGGATAAACTTTAATCAAGTCAGTGTCAACTTCACCGAAACAATACTTTACAATCGTTGGGTTAGTAAACGGTGGACGATAGTTACCTGTTAAGTACGCAGGAGCGTATGCGCTAAAGCCCTGAAAGTTCTGCCCCAGGCCACTAGGGCCCGACAACAGATAGTTTAGTGCTTCGTTCGTATTCTGACTGTCATCAGATTCAATTGGGAACGCAGCCATTATCTATCGTCCTCAACTTGTGTTATTTGCCATGTTGAAGCAGAGCATATCCAGATACTGTTGTTACTACTGTTACTAATCTTTATGTTGTTAACACGATAGGCATTCTGGTCAATCTGACACCATGGCTGTGTTGTATCAATAGTCATAGTAACAGGAGTCTTAACCTCAGCTGGAGATGCTACTGAGGTTGCACCTTCAATTGTAACCGTTACATTACCTTTATGTGTGGTGTTGCTAGCCTGAATAGTTGTGTTGTAGTCTCCAGTAAACGGAGTACCACCCATGTTGTTTACTTCAGGTAGTATACGGTGAACCATTAGCTTGCCTGAGTAGTCTTTCAATAGTTTGATGTTATCTCTACGGAACTCTGACTCAATGGGTGATCCATCGTGCCATGTGTAACCCACGTCTTTTTGTACTAGCTTTTGGTTAGCAACACCTCTAGCATAGACAACGGTGCGTGAGCCTAGGTTAGGTGTAGTGCCGGTATAGATAGGACTCTCACATGCCATTGTTGCTGATGCTACATCACGTGGTGCGTTCCATACTTGCAAGTCATATCTGAAACTTAACATCTTGTTTGGTACGCCATTGATTGCGTCTGCATCTGGGTAGTAAATCTCAATCATGTTCTTTTGACTGTTTACTTCCATGAACACACGGTCATAGTATTGTGGGTCAAGCTGGTCAAACAGCCAGTTCTTAACCTGTTGATTTCCTATACCCTGAAAGTCTTGTCCATCAAATACCCATACGTCACGTGCATCAATACCATAGACTAACTTATCTGTGTTAGCCCAACAGTTACTTGATAACAGTCCACGACCCTGGTTGTACAACTTAACTCCAATGATAGGAGCACTTGTAGTACTATAGTTCAATGGACTGAATACAACTGTGTCCCAATAACTACACAAGAAGAAGTTACCGTTACATGGGAAAGCATCAAGTGCGGGACCACGTAATGGAACTTCAAGTTGGTTAGCTACGTTAGTAACTGTGGGTTGCCATGTTAGTGGAGCTTGATTAAGACCAAACGCTTGACTCCACTGTACAGTAACAGGGTAGACTTCGTCAACAGTTGAACTGTTGATACTTGTTGCTGACAGATTACCAGCAACTAAGATAGATCCAACGTTAGGTGTACTGTATAAACGCATAAAGTTAGCGTAAACACTCTTCCAGTTAGGGTTATAGTTCCATGTGTACGTTGGCGACACTGTGCCTACGCTGCCTGCAGGGTAAGCACTAACCGGACTAAACAAATAATCAATCGTTGAAGTTGTGCTTGATACAACAGTATATACGCCGTTAAAGTAGTTGTTAACATCACTAATTGTAATCTTTTGTCCAGCAATGTAGGGAGGTGTATCATATTCAGCATCAAGAGTAATACGCATTGTAGTTGGGTTTACATATGTAATATCATCAATACCTTCAGGTTGAATCAACCCTGAATACTGTACAAGAACAGCGCCTGGCTCGTCTGGCAAGAACATTGGGGGATTCAAACTGTCATTAAAAAATGGCACTGTTCCGTTCCACGCTTCAGTAATGTTAGTTGCTTGAGTGTATCCACTAAAAGGGGTGCCACCCGGAGTAATGTTAGTCCAACTTCCACCGTTACTTGCGTACCAGTTACCCTCAGTTGTAGCTACAATGAACCAAAACTGTCCATTCTGTCTAAACCCTGAACTAACATATGTGGGCGTGCCTGGAATAGTTGCGAGTATTTCTTCATCTCCCGCAACACTTCGTACGCCACGTACATCACTTTCAACGTTTTTTCCACCGTTGTATTCGTTAGGGCCCAATTGAGTAGAAGGTACATCTGGGCAGAATGTCATCTTTGTAAATGGTATACGAACTTCATCGTACTTTGATTTGATTTGAGCCATAAGTAATGGGATTCCTGTTTATTCAGTATTTAGTCTTGGTTTTTTATGGTTAGTTTCAAAGGGTACCCACGGCTCTCCCCAAGCATTTACAATCTGTTCTGGGTCAGGGTCCTGACAGTATATCTGAGGCTTTCCAGCTTTGCAGTTTTGATTGTGTTTTGGTACAATATTAGGGTTCTGAACAGTTCTTCCGCATTTACTACATGTATAACCCTTAAATCTCCATGATTTCATTACAGGGTCATATTGATGAGCTAGCCTAAAATGTGTATACTTTTCTAATATATTCTTATCTGGTTGTGTGTTATCTTGTTTTACATAAGGCATGATATACATATTTAATGACTATAATACTCTATAAAATCAAAAAGTAGCGTAGAAGTGCAGCGTAGAACAGCAGCGTAAACACGGTTTTTTGCTAGGTCTAAAATATTTTCCTCTGAAAAAAACAACATCCGTATTCAGACTAAAAACAACGAAATACGCTGGTATTCTACGCTGGGGTTCTACGCTACTATCCATAAAAAAGAGCTCCTAAGAGCCCCATTTTATCTTAATTCATCTCTGATACTGAACTGATTAATCTTTTCACCTACTGTAGTTCCTTTATCATCTAATGCTTCTTTATCAATAAACTCATCTAAATCAAACATTAACTTCTCTGGAATGTTCAGTTTGTTCTGAATAATACCCATCTTTCGTCTATCACCGTTTGTGCAACCTTTCCAAGTATAAACGTCAGTCAACACTTCTTCACAGTCCCAGCCCATATGATTGTTTAACCAGTACATACATTCGTTCTTGAACCAGTCTTTTCTACACTTAACTGACTCAACAACTTCATATAAC
>Ga0181344_1000750_pt1 | contig 12572 bp, 18 predicted proteins | sample Su13VDMLBDD_FD_130098 | JGI IMG/M metagenome (GOLD analysis project Ga0181344, IMG submission 130098) | Freshwater viral communities from Lake Michigan, USA - Su13.VD.MLB.D.D | ecosystem: Environmental > Aquatic > Freshwater > Lake | place: USA: Michigan | collected 2013-07-15
AATATAGATAAAGAATATGTTGGTTCACATTACTCACTTAATAAAAGAGAGTTAGTTAAGAATCACTATGGTAGGGGATCTTTACAGGGAAGTTGTGTAGGGAATAAAGTATTCTTAGTTAGTGTTGATGTCGACAAAACTAATATAGATATCCTACAAACTTTATCTAATAATATCTTATATCCTCACGAAGAAGAGATTACTTTAAAAAATAAAGGTTTAGGTGTTAATATTGTTAACATAGAAGAACTATAACCTTTCCCAAGTACCGTTATTTAATAAAATAAATGAACCTATATGTTTTTGGTTCCATTCCTTCGGTGATATAATACTTAAGAATTTACTACCGTCTATTCTCTCATATAGATGATACATTTCTCCCAATATAGGTTGGAAATTGTAATCAGACTCATATACTAATTTAGTATCACCGTATTCATTTAAAAGAGTTTCATACTCTTTTTTTATTTCCACCAACCTACTATTAAAATACTTGTCTGCCTTTACTGACTCACTTTTATCAACAACTATGGGGTCAAACTTTTGTGACCCCACTGTTGTTGGATAGTTTTTGATGTTGGCATCAAATTTACCTGTCTCAGTATTATAAACTATATTATCAGGATACTTTTTTGTCACAATAAATGTGGTTTAGACTCCATCATACCTGAAGGTGTTATTTCGATAACCTCCGATTTTAATTGGAAGTTTTTAATGGTATCTGATCCACTATATGAAAGGGCAGACTTAACACCATCAGTTAATTTTTCAATTATGAAATCAACACTCCCTTTGAATGGAATAAGTGTTGATTCACCCTCAACGTGTCTTGTAGATTGACCGTGAGTGGATTTTGTCTCCAAACTGGCAGAACCTCTATATCTTTTAAATAAAGAACCATTACTCTTCTCAACAATTTTACCAGGAGACTCTTTAGTACCAGCCAAAAGTGAACCTAACATTACACAATCTGCACCAACAGATAACGCCTTTGCAATGTCACCACTACTTCTAATTCCACCGTCAGCCATAACAGGTACTTTAGCACCTTTAACACAATCGATAATAGATGTTACATTCGGTACACCGTGACCTGTTTGTATTCTAGTAGTACATAAACTACCACCACCAATACCAACCCTAAGTCCATCTGCACCCCATTCACATAAATCTAATGCCGATTCCTCTGTTGAAATGTTGCCTGCGATGATATCTACTTTTTCTGGTAATACATCTCTCAATAACTGAATCATCTTCTTAACATTTTTGTGATGACCGTGAGCCACATCAATCAAAATGATATTTGCCCCACAATTAACTAATCGTTGTGCCCTTTCAATGTCAGAATCATTAACACCTACTGCGGCCATAACAGGAATGTCCTTAATTTCTGAGTGCCAATCATCATACATAACACCCCATTCTTCGTACATGTGATTTGTAGTTATGAATTCCAAAACTTTAGACACCTGTTCACACTGTTCGTCAACACTCATAAACCTATGTATACAACCAACTCCACCTAATTCAACCATTTTAATTGCCATCTTATATTCACAAACAGTATCCATACAAGATGCTACATATGGTCTTAAAATACCATATCTCCTACTAACCAATGTGGCTAAATTAATACTACTTCTAGTTTCTATCTCCGAGTACTTTGGTACCAGAAGAATGTCATCATACGTTAAGGCTTTCTTCATTCTCTTTTAATTTTTTATTTAACATGTTATAACCCAAAAAGTCTTCATACTTTTTGTTGTAAAGTTCAATGTAGTTTTTAGCCACTTTAAGTTGTTCGATATTAACACAACTTTCAATAACTTTAACACACTTACTCTTTGCTTCTATTTGTTTTACTATTTCCATTTTTTATTTTTTTTAGAAGTTTTTTGATATCAGCACATTTTTCATATTCCTCTATAGATTCAAAGTATTCTAAACTTTTACTCAGACTACCAACCCAATCATCTTTTTTTAATTCGGATACCATAATAAAATTACTTTTTGGGTTTATTATCCTAAACAATACGATTTCATCCAAATTTTCATCCATAGACTTTTTAACACCCTCAATTATCAAACTGTGGATTAACCATCTCTGATTCTTTAAAAAGTCTTTTTCTTCATCCTCATTAGAGAAATAAAAATCTTTCATAATGATAATATAATCTTTTTATAATCCTCATATTTTTCTTCACAATAGAATTCGGCAATAGTCTTAGATTGTTCGTTATCGTAACCAAAATTCTTTATCAACTCACCTACGATAGATTTTTTTAAGTGGACTCTATCTATTGAACAATTTAAAGAATGTGGTTTACCATCAATTGTGATAGTCGATGGAATACCTAATCTATCTATTTGAGTCGGGAAAAACTTTTCTAAGAATTTTTTAACTCTTTCGCTTTTTAGAGGATTGTTTTCCATAGTTGTCTTATTTGATACAAATATAGAATTTTTATTTTAATTATCCAAATCTATTTCATCAATTACTCTAAATAATTTATGATCGTTTAAACCTAGATATTCTTTAATGTCTTTTAAATCACCACACTCTACTTCGTATTTCTGTATATATTGTTCATTTAGTACCATCATTTCATCCATAATAGAAATAAAATCATAAAAAACCGTCCTGTCTCTAGTGTTCTCAATTATCTTCAAAGAAGATTCAACATCACCCTTATGTATTTTATCTATTAATAAATGGCTACTACTTTTTATAATACTGATTTTAAGTGTTTCTAAAATGTTATCAATATTAACCCTTAAGTTTCTTAACGTACTAACTTTTTCTTTTAAATCTTTTAAGTATTCAGGTGAGAGTTCATTATTTTTACTAATGAATTTTATAACTGAATTTTTTAACCCTTCATTATCCATATTACAATTTTACACATTTTTACCCAAAAAATCAATAACCCTTTGAATTTTAAAAAAATATTACTATATTTGTCGATATTTATTATATAAATGTTTTATGGAAAAGACAGTTAATGAATTAATTTTAGAGTTAAAAACTGCATTGGAAAATCAACATGCAGAAAAATTTTACAAATTTTATCTCAGTAAATTTCCTGATGGTAGGTTTGAAGCGTTAGTTGCTATTAAAGAAGACGGTCAACGAAAAACTGGGAGATATTATAGAATCGAAGAAGGTGTTGTACACGAAGAAATAACAAATCTATAAACTATGAATATTTTTGTATTGGATTACGATCCAAAAACCTGTGCCCAAATGCACTGTGATAAACACGTTGTTAAAATGATTTTAGAGACTGCACAACTTTTGTGTGGTGTTCATCATATGACGGAAGAAGTAACTGATGGTGTACCATATAAACTGTCACACAAAAATCACCCTTGTTCTATTTGGGCTAGAGAGTGTGTAGAAAATTACGTTTGGTTGTGTGATTTAGGGATGGAATTGTGTAAAGAGTATACACATCGTTACGGTAAAAAACATAAGTCACAGGATATCATAGAGTGGTGTATGATTAACTTACCTAACATTAAAGAAAATGGTACCATTACAGATTTTAGATTGGCAATGCCCGATGAGTGTAAGATAGGTAATAACGCAATATTGTCGTATAGAAAATACTATAATGATTTTAAAAAGGATTTTGCAAAATGGAAGAATAGAGATGTACCAAACTGGTTTACCCCTTCAAATGGTTCATTAGAACTCCTCCTATGGTAGATGATTGGTTTGACAATCTATTCACCGTATCGTCATTCAATTTAGTCTTTTTTCTAGTATAGTCAACACCTAATATACCAATAAATTTATCATCGATACTCTTTACTGAGAATAAATACCCTGACTTACATCCAGATTCTTCTGCAATATATTTTAAACCAAATGTTGCAATTGTTTCATCCTTATAATCAGGAATCTCAATTATATCATTATTCAATAATTCATTTATTGATTTAGAAAATAAATTCACTGGAATATTTTGGAAATTATTTTGTATTGATGCCACCCTTATATTTACAGTTTCATAAATCATTGAGAATTTTGCCATTGATTTACCTGTTGGGTAAAAGTGTCCCCCATTGTGGAATTGTATTAACCAAACTCTGTCTGCATCAATCTCATCCCTAATTTCTTCTAATTTGTGTGTCACCAACTCACCAACTTGTAATGTGTCTGCAACCATATCTGGTTTATTTTTTTTCTCTAACCAATTCTTTAACAGTAATATAGTAACGGGACTAATAACACCCGTAATGAAAGCAATTACAATTTCCATAATAATTTTAAACTTTTTATATTATAAATATGTACTTACCCATTAAAGTGGTAAAAATTAGGCAAAAAAATTGGGGGATTTCTCCCCCAACTTTAAACATAAACAACTATGAACTACAAAATCGATTCAGATAGTTCCCACAACATTTTGTTAACCTCAATGTTTTGATCGATAGAACGAATTGCTCTAGTTCTAGATCTACGGACACTTCCGTTATCTTTAGGTGTGATAGTTAAAATACCACCCTGTAATAAATTTTCTTGTACTCTGTTGAACACACTCCATAAATCACTTCCAGAATCCTCATCTCTACGGATTTTCAACATCTGATTCACATCAATCATTTTATCCATACCCCAATGAGTATCTGCAACCATCTTAGCGAAGTCGTATTGTTGAGCCATAGACATTTCTTTAGACATCATATCTTGAACTCTACCTACAACCATTGGGATTTTTTCTGTTGTCATATTAACAACTTGAAGGATATCCTCCTTTTGAAACCCTTTGTGCATTACACGGAACTCATCAAAAGTTTTATCCGCAATCACCAATCCATTTGAACAAACTAAACGGAACAACCCTACGTGAAACTTAAAAGATGATGAACCATCGTGTGAGTTTGTCAAAAGGATTTCTGGATGTGTATCACCGATTTCTCTGGCGATGTTAATGTTATTTTCATTTCTGAAACGTAACATATGTTTCTTAAAAGGCATCTTAGACTCATGTCCTTTACGAGAACGAGTTTGTACTGCCTGTGTGGGTAACCAACCCTGTTCTGCCAACAAATCAATCACCTCAGTAGTAGGGATAAATCTGTAAATGTTAGACAAATGGTTTGACGGTTCTTGTGTCAAAGCCGATGGACAACGTTGTCCGATTTCATTAAAATTTAAGTAACTCATAATTATTTGTTTTATATCTACAAATTTAGGGATTATATTTCAAACTGCCAAATATTTTACACTTTTTTTTTAATATTTATTTCATATATTTATTAATATGGATAAACTTACAAAATTTGAGGTAAAAATACTTACTTATTTAGATAAAAAATTAGGTGGTAGGGTTGATAAAGGTGAGGTATTTAAAATACTTAAGGACGAATTTGGTTTAGATAAATCAGAAGTATTAGATTTATATAGACTTTGGTATTATAATAAGGGTACTGGTGATTACGAATCAATTGAGGTGGACAGAGAAGGTCCATTACTTAACTTTATAAATAATATATCATTATTAAGTGGTAGGGATATAAGTGACTATATTGACACCTTATATGATGAAGATCGTGAAAAATTAGACGGTTTAATAGGTGATTGGTTTAGTTTATGTGATACTAGAAATACACCGTGTTTAGATTTTGAGGATGGGTATCTTTCATTGAGTTTAGATAGGGATGAGTGGGAAAAGTATTTCTCAGGATTACATGAAGATGATTTGTGGAAATATTATGAGGCGTTTAGTTCTTATAGTGATTATTATGAAGAAATTGAAAACACAGAATTCGATTATGTATACACCAACGAGGAAACAGTAAAACATTTAGAAACTTTAGCAATTTTATCTGGGTTGTCCCAATGGCCAGGTAAAGATGGTGCTAGAATTGAAGAGGAAGAAGTAAATAATTTTTTAAGTGAGATATTACCTAAAGAATATTATGAAAGAGTAGTTGATGATTATATTGGTGAGATGAGTATCGCAGTAACCAGAGCAAGACAAAATGGTGTTAGAGAAACCTACTCAAACGAAATTAAATACAATACTAATAAAAGTAGTTGTAGATATGGTAATTATTGTATAGAGATACCATACGATGACTTAAAGGATATTATTAAAGAAAAGGATTTACTTAATCTTTCAGAACTAAAGGACGCTGAAATACAACCTGAAGTAGATCTGGAAGATGCATATTATGGTACTTGGTTAGATGATGAGGGTCATCAAGATGTAATTAATGAACTTAACAGATCATTGGAAGGTGTAATTGACAAAATTGTCGATGACGAAGATTTAGATTTAGAAGAATTAATTGAAAATAGAAAAAAAATTATAGAACTATTATCTAAATTAGGATTTAAAGAGATTGGTAAAACGTCACAAGGTGCACATTATATCGCAAAGAACGGTATCATACAATTACACAGTGAAGATATAGATTTTAAAAATAATAAAGTTAAATTTATGTACGATGGTGCGTACCATATGGTACCTATTGAGGATTTATCTAATTGGGTTTACGGTAGTGTTTTAGATTTAAATGAAAGTGTTAGATTTAACAAAACTAAAAAACTATTAAAAGAAGAAAAAGAAAACGTTACTAAGATATCAATATTTGATTTCGATGGTACACTTATGAATACCCCACATCCCGAAGAAGGTAAAAAACAGTGGGAGGAATTTACAGGTGAAAAATATCCTCACGTTGGGTGGTGGAGTAAACCAGAATCTTTAGATGATGCAGTTTTCGATATTCAACCAATACAGTCAACAGTATCTGATTATAAAAAAGAAATTAATGATCCTAATACTTTAGTAATTATGTTAACTGGTAGACTTCCACATCAGGCAGAACAAATAGAAGAATTACTATCGTTACATAACATATACTTTGATGAATACCATTATAAAGGTAATGGTGACACATTAAATAGTAAGTTAAACACTATACAATCATTACTAAATAGATTCCCGTCCGTAAATGAAATCGAAATGTGGGAAGATAGAGAACCACACGCAATAGAATTTGATAGGTGGGGTAAAGAAAAAGGTATTGATTTATATGTTAACTTAGTTAATAGTACTAATGAATTAATTAATGAATCGGTAAACGATAATTTAATAGATAAGGTAATATCTAGTTTAAAACCACCTTACATTTATAATTTATATTCTATGGGATTTAACTCAAACGATTCGGAAAAAATATTGTCTAAAATATTTGGTGAAGGAGTTCATATATATGATGACAGTGTGTGGGATTCTTCCACAAATTCTGTTAGTGAACCAAAAGAATCTAGAGTTCAGTCTAATGAGACTGATAATGTACTATACATAGAATACTTTAACGGTGATGTTATAGATTGGATAGATTGGAGTAATTAATCTATCTTTGATAACGGTAGAGATCTCAAATCGGAATAGTTTTCATAAAGATATTCTATAATCATATCTTCATTTGAGTAATACATATTCCATTTGTCGTGATTAAAGAAATCAGGCATGTACTCATCCTCATCATCGTACTGATCATAATCTACTAAGTTTTCACCCTCAGTAATATAATGCTCATTACACCAGTTGTAATAATCACTGTCCACTAATTCTCTATAGGAATCTTCAACATCACCCTCGACCTTAAAGGTAACTGTTAAAACTTTATCTGTGTCACAAAAAATTTCGTAAATTTCATCTATAATATAATCCATAACATATTTTTGGAAATAAATATGCTAAAACATGACAATGCGCAATTTTAGATTATATTTTTTTGAAATGTCTATCATATGTTTGGTACCTTTACTCTTACCGTCCCAGAATACTACTGCAGCATCTGCCAATTTTGTCATCTCTTCATTTCTCATATATCCAGCCTTCTTTCCGAATAAATCCCACATCGCAGGATACTGTTCTAATTTAAAATGATTTTCACTGGCATATCTCTCACCTAATTTATCTGCACCATTTGCAGTTCCAGATATGATAGTTATGTCTTTTTGATTTTTTAATATAGAATTTAACTTTTTTTTAAGTTTTTCGTAGTCATTAAAGTTTCTACTACCCGCGACTATTACCTTCATTTAATTCTATAAGTTTATCTAAATACTGTTTAGCCTTTTTTAAATCCTCAATACCATTTTTGTGTTTCCATCTAGTAACATATTTAACAATGTTACCCTCAAAAAAATCTAATTTATGTGAGTGTGCGTAGTCCCACATTTCAATACCTCTGTTATAATGTGAAGGGTGAACTACCCTTTCTGATGGGTTGATTGGTTTCTCCATATTTTTTATTGTAATAATATGGATTTTTTATCATAATGTCAATATTACCAAAGGATATTATAATCCTCATTATCGTACACAAAACTATCTATAGTTAAGTCACCTATAAAATATTCTGGACCATCTTTTGCAATAGCCTCATCTATTAAAACATCTTCATTTTCTATATATAAAATGTTATCGTTTATTGCTTCACCTATAGTCATATTTATATCGTCAAGATATGAATATATATCATATAGATATTCATCCGACAACATTTTTTTTCTGGTTGTTACATAAAACTCTTTAAAACTATCCCCACTATACTTTGATAATTGTTCAGTTATATCTTCTAACTCATCTAGTATGGTATCATAGTCTTTATCGTATGAATTATATTCGTATTCTACTTCCTCTAACCTATTTTCAACTTTATTTAATTTATTCTCTAAATCTTCTATTTCATCCTCAAACTCTGTTGAGTAATTGTCATCATCATCCCCATAGTCATTAATATCTACCAACCTTTCTATTTCAACCTCAATAATTTTTTTCTCCTTCTCTAATTTTTGGATTACATTTTCTAAACCAACAAAAGATTTTTCCAATTCTTTTTTACTTTCTGTTAATTCATTAAACGTTTCTTTCAAATAATCGTAATCGTCAAATAAATCAATTTTTTCCAATAACTCTATTTTACCATCTTCACTACCCCCATATGAATTGTATTCTTCAAGTGCCATCTCCTTAGTATTGTAATCTAAATTTCGCTGATTTATTGTAACATAATCTACTAAAAAACTTTGACTAAAAAAGTCCCAACCCTCTTCATTCAGTTTTTCACGTATACTTTTTTCTGCTTGTCGATATACCCCATCAGTAGTACCAATATAATATGTGTATCTAGTATTGTGACTAATTTGTGGTATTAATAACCTAAAAGGTGTAAGATCCCAAACATGTGAGGAGGGTGGTGGTTGTATAAAGGCTGGATGAACTCCTATATAGTCAGAAAACGCTAACCTTTCTTTAGTGTATGAAGAATAATCAAATTCTGGTATAGATATATCATTTACATTTTTAAAATCAATATCATCGTTACCCTCATAACTATATATTAATATGATTTTTTGTGCCTCTTCAGAATCTATACCAAAATTATCCGTTATATACTCATATAATGGTTCCCATTTTGTAGTTATCGAATTTTTCCTCAAATGATTTAAAATTCTTAAATCTAAAGGTGTTATATTATTAAAATCTATTTCCATATTATAATACAATATATCTTATACCAAATCTATTGGCTTCACTAACATCATAGTCTAAAATTTCTAAATCTTCTGGTAGTTGAGACTCATAATTTTCAATTTTAGTGTCCCACTCAGGATTCATTTCAGTCATCATATATACTTTATCTTTATATTTCTTAATAAAATCATCACCGTAATCTACTTGAGTAAAGTTAGGTTCTTCAGTCATAATCATAGACCATTGTTCTATGTGTTTAGTGTATCTATCTTCTTCTGACTCATACTCACCATCCCCACCGCAGTATGAACATTCTTCTTCTGTTTCACCAGAACCATTACATTCGTCACAAGAAAATGTTTCATCTTCATCATTAGTAATTTCACCTACCCCATTACAATAAGGACATTCAAATGTTTCACTACCTCTACCACTACATTCATCACAAGTAAAACGTTCTGTTTCGGTATCATAACTACTACCTGACCCCACAACATCTAACTTAACAAAATACAACCCATCACCAACGTTTAATTTTTCGGTTAAAAAATCATTAATATTTAAATTAATGATAAAAAGAAATATTAAATCAGTTTTTTCCTCAACATCTAAATTAAAGAAATCTGTTCCAAAGAAATCAAACATTTTCTTATATGGTCTACTATCATTAAATTGTATTCCCCATTCATTAGGAAACACATATTTTTTAACTTCACTTTGTAGTTCAGGGTATTTTTTATTAAGTACATTTAAATACTTTCTATATATCTTATTATCTAAATAAGATAAATGACCACTAGACTCTTTTAATATATTAGTTAATTTAATCATTTAATTTTTTTATTCTTACTGTTAAATCACCAGTACCTTTAATTACTCTATGATATACTTCTTTAGGTATAAATACGGTTTCTGTTAATGGTATTGGTAGTTGGTTGTCTAATTGTACCATCCAATCTGTATCACCAACACTTTCTACTATTCTATCTTCTTTGTCTCTGTGCCAAACTAATTCACTGTTTTCAACACCATCAGAAAATTTTCTAATATAAAAACCATTAATTTTATTTTCTTCGAATGGGAAATCCATATTATTTTTTATTACGACCCTGACAATACGCTCTTTGTGAGAAACCTCTCGGATTATTACAATTTATAGATCTTTTATACTTTTGAGACCATCTTTCATTCATCATATCACTATCATCTATATTCATAGATAACTCCATTCCCGACTTTTTAGTTTCGTTCATTAAAAAATCAAATACTTGATCCATATTGTTTTTTGCCTCCGCAATATGGTCTTGTGCCCAATCGTGACCATTTTCTAAAATATCTTCAACCATCTGAGGATCCATATCCAATAATAAATCACATTGTCTTCTCATTTGTTGTAAGTTTGAGAAGAACATATATCTATTACCTCTATCGTGATAATCATTACCTTGCTTATTGATTTGATCCATAGTTTTTTTAACCATGTTCTTAACGTCTTCTTCCGTTAATTTTACTATTCTTTTCATAATATTATTTATTATTCTTATTTATTTACCACCAAGTTCCTCCACCAGATAAACCTAATTGTTTTGAGTATCTTGGTAATCTACAACTCCAATAACCCGCACTACATTTATCATTTTTCTGTGTACAATTATGTCTATCTGCAAACGCCTTTCTAGCCTTAGGATCTCTAAGTTTAACTGCTAGATTACCACCACCAGATTTAGCACCAAAAGATACTTTTTTTACCTTTCCATTACACATCACATAAACATAGAACTTTTTACTTCCACCTCTTTTAGGTTTACTTAATTCGACAGTCTTACCTTTATATTCTGCCTCATTTATTTCCATATATTCGTTTGGTATATCTAACCAAACTTTTTTACCGTTATAAACACCTTGTTTACCAATATCAGTTTTTATAATTTCTTGATCATTGTGTGACAAATCGATATTTCCTTTTTGGTATAAATCTCTCACTTCGTTAATTAAATTAAAGAATGATTCACTACCATATCTATAAACACATTCTGTTAAAGGTATTTGATTATCTATGTGATATCTTAAACCCTCACTAATGATAGTTCTGTTTTCAGTTATCAACATTCTATCATAGTTTATCGATTCGTTTTTCTTAGACTTTTTATAATTTTTTATTTTAATTGGGCTAGGGGATTGTCCTTTACCAGATTTACCATCTGTTTTTTCTCTCTCTCTTTTACGTCTACACGCAGAATCTTTTGCTGACTGACTCATATTTGCAGCAACACTTTTTGCCCTACAAACTGGATATCCTCCTTTATCTGAATCACCTCTACCACACTCAGGATGTCCACCACCTTCTTTTTTTCTACAAATATTAACCCAAGGTCCTTGTGGTTGTTTAGAACCTTTACTTTTCTTTTTAGTGCCAAACCAAACTGCTAAATCCTCATCTAATCTATTTGCAACTTCTATATCGTCAAAATTATATGACTCGTTTCTTTTTCCTCTACAGTAACTTCCACTACATCTTTTTTTACCATCTAAACCTGCGATTTTACCTTTACACACTTGAACTGCATAACCATTGGCATAAGCAGAAGGGTAAACATCGTATTTAGATTTTGCAGCACTTACACCTCTAGCACACAATTTATTTTTTTTCTTTTTACTTTCACTTAAAGTTTCTTCTTCATCTTCTCCCATCTCTAAATGACTGGAAGGCATTATACTTATACCGTATTTGTTTAATATTTTTTCTAATAATAATGGGATTGCCATAGATACTGCACCCATTCCCATAACCGCAACTATTTTACCTAAATCTTTGGATTGTGCCTTTAATAATTTTATATCTCTTTCAGTAACATTTTCACTATCAGTAATTAATTTATGTACTACCTTAAGTAAATCTACCGTTTCACCTTTTTCTCTTTTTGCAACCTCTTTAAAAACAGTCCAAGAGTTTTTTAATTCATCTGTTTTTTTACCTACAAAAGATTTAATTTTTTCACCAAACTCATTCACTACTTTTGGTTCTTCATCAGCAAACAATCCAGTTGATTTGTTATCGAATCGCAT